>Ga0209208_10004602_pt1 | contig 19503 bp, 14 predicted proteins | sample S1TSphfallax_3_FD_187694 | JGI IMG/M metagenome (GOLD analysis project Ga0209208, IMG submission 187694) | Host-associated microbial communities from peat moss isolated from Minnesota, USA - S1T2_Fd - Sphagnum fallax MG (SPAdes) (version 2) | ecosystem: Host-associated > Plants > Peat moss >... | reverse complement strand
TTCATGGGGTTTTTTTTTTAATTCCAATTATAATGCATTTCACAACCTTTATATATCTTTTGTGGTGATAAGATTGTAGAATTTCTTCAAAAAAGGGCCTTTAGTTTCATCCTCACAATGTTCAAATTTTGTGAACAAAATCCATGAAATTGTGAGGATCAAAGAAGAAAAGATGAGCCATGAAAAAATCATGCGTTTATTCTTTGATCCGAATTGGGTTTACAATAGGAACAAATGCCCTTGAACCATGGCTCATGGGTTTTCCCGTGGTTTCATCCAAAAAGTGCGATACTAGTATGACATTTTATAGGTCATGGCCCAAGGATTCTTATGTATACCACCCTTAATTTACAAATTTACAAGGTTATTTTTTGTTAATTAAAACCATTGTTTCAATCTTGAATATTTTTAAATAATTAGTCATTAATTAATACATTGCATTTTTTAAGGTGTAAAATTTATCATTTTTTAGTGTATCAATTAATTCTAATATGACATATTACATGATTGTTTAAACCAAGTTACAACTAATTTTTACATACAATTTGGACAAAATACTATATTTTATTTTAGGCCTTCACTTGATAAAATCTTCAACATTTTTAAAAACAAAACAAGATGAAAATTCAATCTTCATAATGTAAAATCAAATAATTATTTTTAATATAAAATTGATATAATATGTATATTATGTAATATTTATTTTATAATTCAATAAATTATATCTATGTAATGTCAGACTAATTGAATTAGCGTTTTTTTGCTATTCGAATTATTAATAAATTATTAGTATTATATAATTATATTTTTTAACTATATTTTATAATAATTTCTTTCTATTTATTAAGAAATGTGGCTAGACTCATTGAAAAAAATTATAATCTATATTAAGTTCCATTCAATAAAATTAAAAGATTATTTTTAAATTAAAATTATTATTCATAATAAAATCTAATATGAAATTTCAATATTTTAATATTAATTTAACTATGTGTATATATGTATATAAATTAATAAATATAAAATTCTCATAATCTTAATATTATATATAACATTTAAAATGTTGTACATAATAATGTATGGTAATAAAATATATTAAGATTTACTTATTAATCAATTATAAAATAAATGTAATACAATTTTTATGAAATTTTAATTGATTCAATACATGTTTAAAATGTGGGAAAATAAAAATTTTATTTTTACGAATACATTTGAAAATATATATTTTTCATTTAAAAAAATCAATATTGATTTTAAATAGTTTTATTTATATATCGTCTTATGAAAAAAAAATTATAAGAAATTGTTGCTAAAATGTATTAAATAGCAAGATTCAAATTGTGTTTTAATTCAAATTAATTGATGTTTCATTCTTCAAAAATTATAAATGTGTACATCTTGGGGGAAAAAAATTAATTGATTTTTTTTTATTTGAACATGAGAATGATAATAATAATTAAATGTTGTCTTTGATGAACTATTTGCAATAAACAACAAATGAAATGGTGTAATGGTAAAGGTAATGGGCTACAACCAAAGAGACCAAGGTCCAAACCTATTGCCAACTCCATACATTAGTAAAACTTTTATATATTACAACAATCAATTTTGTGACTACATGCAACTAAAATGTATCATTTACAATTATTTTACAACTACTAATTATCTTTGAAATTTTTAATTCTTTCAATTCATGGCAAAAACTTCATCTAGTCATTCAAACTGGCAATAATATGCAGGGGAGGGGGCGGGGTGCATTCTCAAAATATGAGGCTTAGGACAAGGCAATTGTTGGGTCTGTCCCCCACATTTTGAGAATGTCCCCGACCTACGGGCACCAGGCAAACCGTATCTTGAACTTGAACACCGATAGATCACATCACAAGGTGTAGGAGGGGAAGGGTTCTTATCTTATCACTCTTGTGTAATTATTTGAATTATTAAAGAATAGGTGGTAGGTTTTGATTTTTTTTTAATATTTCAGAAATCAATGAACTGCCCGTCCCAGTTATTTTAAAAATCGTAAAGAGCTTGTGATTTTCATTAAAGAATCGGTAAAGGATCGATAATTTTATGTTCGGTTATTTGATTTTTCAAAAAAATTTAAAACCATGTTTATATATCAAATTTATGTCTTTGATTTTTTTTGAACACAGTCACGGATATAAAATCCTAAGAATTGCCTTCATAGAGAGGTTAGGCTTTGTTCTTATTTCTAATACCCACCCAACACTCTAGTTCTTACACCTACTCCTTAAGGAAGGAAGAATCTTACACCAATATGGAGACATAATTAGTTTCTAACTCTTAGAGCATCTCCAGCAGTGCTCAGTATATGACCCTTGCAAAAATATTTTTCACATCCAAGTTTATAGTTTTGAACCTTTTTTTTCCAACCCCACCCCATAAAACTGAAACTGGGACAGCAAAAAAGGTGCGGGACTATGAAGAAGAGCAAACCATCTTGTGGAGCAATGAGTATGCCAATCAGAGACACTGAGCAGCAGTCAGATCCAATTTATTACACTCTTATATTTTTGTGCCTTTCACAAGGCACTGCAGATGTGTGCAATTATGCTGAGCCAAACCGGCACATTTTGACTTTTCTTCATCCAATTTTTACTGTGCACATCATACACTTGTAAGTTTCCTTCAGAATGTAAATTATAAAAAGGATATATTGTTCTGTAGACTCAATTTAGGTGTGTCATCTTATCTTTCTCCACTTGAATTGACTAAATTTCTTCTCAGAGGACAAGCCCCCACTCAAATCCTACACTATGAAAGGGCATAGGTGGCCTTCAATTTGTTTTTTTCTTTTCAATTTGTGTGTTTTGGGGGGAAGGGGCATCTTTGATTGGCCCATTACAAAATAATAATAGTCAAGCTTTGGACATTCCCAAAGAAATATGTTGTAATCTCCTTGGAGTTTGGGCTGCATATATATAGGTTACAAAGCCTAAAACTTAGGTCAAAGGATATGGCATAAAGTGAAGAGCTATTGGGAACAGGTACACACATTGGAAACTTGGGGAACATGTTGAGAACCCATTCTGTACTATGATGGGAACAAAGTGAGAACTTCATGGGAACATATTGGGAACGAAAAAATAAAATCCAAACACCCCCTATCCTCTCACAAAAGACAAAAAAAACCTTGGTCCATTAGGTGTATGTTGTCTCACCTCATTGACTCCAAGAATATTTTTTGCCCTACCTTGCTTGTGATCTTTGCCATTTTTGGGCTAGGCTAATGGCTAGACCATGAACTATGGGTGTATGAACTATCCTCCCCCTCACCCACAAGAAAAAGTATGCAGCTTAGAGAGAGTATATGTAGCCAGGTCTTCTTCACACATTGGTGCCAAATTCAAGCTCAAATTTTGCCCCCTAAAATCATGTGAAAGTCTTTTTTCTTCTACTTTCCAAAAAAGGTGCCAAATACACGAGGTCCATGCTCCATGGAATTGATATTTCTATTAATATTATTTAATACTAAACATAAATAATTACACTTCAAAATTCAGATTGCCTCATTTACTTTAATACCTACCTGCATTAACATAGCATACCAATTTGAAAATTGTAACTAAACCAATAATATCGCATTAGGAGGAAAATAAAATGAGATCTTTTAATAATGGGTAAGTAGATGTTTGATGTTAAAGAATATCAAATCATTTGACTCCCCTCTCTTTACTTCTAGATCTTTAAAGCTCAAAAGTACTTAATATTTTAAGCTACTTCCAAGCATGGTTTTCTTTAAATTATTTTTTATTTTTAAAATTATTTTTTTTGTAATGTAGGCAAATTGGTGATTTCCCACCAGAAGACTTAACCAAATTTGGCTATAGACCAAATATGATTTATTTATTTTTAAATTCCTTTTAGATTTTGGCTACTTACCAGAACTTCTGGTAAAGATTTGGCAAACTTCATGTATTTAGTTTGATAAATTGGGGCCATTTTTTTTCCCCTCCAAGATCCTTTGAAGTTTGTAATATGTATGTGTGGAAATCATATTTTTCAAGCATCCCCCAAAAAAATGTGAAAATTCCCCTAATAATAAAAAAAGAAAAAGCTAGTAGGTATTTTATATCCATAATAAGTGTGCTTGAAGATGATGAAGACCCTAATTAACCCACATTATGAACTTTGAAGGGGGCAAGCTACAAGCTAGTTTTATAGTGTTAAAAGTATTATAGACCCATGGTCCTTGCCTAAGGACATGGGCCCAATGAGTTACCTAGTATGTAGACCATAGACTACCTATAAGGAAATAAGCACTTTGTCAGAGCCTAGCCCTAGTAGGTAGTAAAGGAGGGGATGATATATATATAAATACTATTTAAAACACAAACCTGCAAAACCTGAATGGGACTAAATAATAATAAGAGAAAGCCTTAGTAGATCTGACAAGATAATTATTATTAATAATTAATGAAAACAGCCCTTCCTTCTCTGATTTCTAGCTGGAAAAGTTTTTGGATTGTTTTCTGAAAATCCAAAAAGCAAGCAAACCAAACAAACAATCAAGCAAGCTTTGAGTCTTGTTTTGTTGTTGGGTTTTTTTTTGTTTGTTGTTCTTTTTTTGGCCTTGTCTTTCTTTCCTTTTGTTGTGGAATTGCTGCACACAAGCAAGCAAGCAAGCAAGCACACACACTCATCATCCTCATCATCATCTGGGCTTTGATGTTTCCTCAGACTTTCTAATCTGCCATAACACATCTGGTTGTGGAAGATCTCACTGGGTTGGTTTCTTCTTTTTTTGCTTTTGGGGTATAGATATAGTGTAGATAGCTATCATCATCTCTTCTAGTTAAGTGTGTTTGTGTGTGTGTGTGTTTTTTTTTCATTTCTCTTTTAGTAGCAGATTTTTTGTTTGCTAGTACTACTTGACTAGCAAGGGTTTTTGTTGTTGAATATTTTTCTCTCTGTGAATTTCTCCCCTCAATATCATTTTTAGTGGTATTTTCTGTACATGTCTATTTTGAGGCCAACAGCTAGCAAGCTAGCTAGCTGGTTGGTTGCTAGAATTTGATGTGAGTCTTGTGTTTTGATCTGGGACTATATCATGCTGATGCACCAGGTTACATCTTTGGGTTTTTGGGGATGATCAGCTGGTGCGTATTATGTGGCGTTTTTGTGAGTTGGGTTGCTGATCAAACTCAACAGAGAAGTGGTTTTGTGGGTGGAGAGATTGTGAGCTTCACTGTAAATCCCTTGAATTTGGTTTTTTTTTTTTTTTGGGGTTTTTCCCCCCCGTTTTCTTTCCCCCCCAACTTCCCTCTGGCTCTTCTCCAAGCTCATGCACTTGTCTAGACCATCTCTGAATCTGTATGGTTGAAGAAGATTTGAAAGGGTTGCGAGGAGGCTCTGTTTTGTAGTTTCACAGTTTTCGTCAAGAAGCTGCAATTAGTAGCAACGAAGGTGCACGCTGTTGGGTCTAGTGTCTGTATCAAGCCTTTCTACCAGCAGCTTCTTCAAGTAAGTTCCTAAACCCTAAGTTCATGATGCTGCTCCTGCTCCTGCAACCTATTCCAGAATATTTGTAATTGCCCTAGAAATTGAAAACGCAGGGCAGGGAAAAAAAGACAGAGGAATTGGATTCTGGATACTCCTTGTTGCAATCACCCATCACAGTTTCTTCACTTCAATTTACAGCAATATTCACAGGTGAGAAATTTGTACTTCTAGCTCCCAGAGGAGGGCACACAATTTGTGACTAGAATTGTACATACATGTTTATGCTTATAATTGCAATCAGCCATCACTCTTGAAGCAGCAGCAATAGGAGGATGCAGATACAGAAATCCTTTCTCTGTGGAGTCACTAAACCCTAAAACTTGATATCTCCATTGGAAAATCAACCACCAGTGGTTTTTGAGGTATTATATTCAATTCTTGAGGCTTGGCTGCAAATTGCCAGAAACATCTTATTGTGCAGATTGCCAGAAAAAAAGTCATTGTTGTAAGATGCTGGATCTCTTTCTTTGTGGTCAACAGGGTAAATGGTCTGTCAGGTGTGTGCAGGCCAAGAGCAGAACCAGCAAAGCCAGCAAGCAAAGCCACAGCAGCAATGGCAGAGCAGAAAGCTGAGATTGATAATTCAGCTCCATTTGCATCAGTGAAGGCGGCAGTGAGTATGTTTGGAGATCGCATTCCTATCAAGTCATCTGGTGGCCCTGCACATGCAAGCCACTCTCATCATCACCACCCACCCACATTCTCTGCCAACAACCATGGCTATGTTGGCCATCAAGCTCCGCATCTCTTCCCCCAAAATGCAGAGGTATTGCTGCTATAACACATCATCGGTATACAATGTATTAGGTCAATGACCATTGCAAGGACATGGCTGAGATGTAGCTGGCTGCAAGCCAAGTTTGACCAATAGCCATTATCTGATGGAATTGGCACTTAGGATAGATTCTCCCACATCATTAGGAACTTTTCTAGATAATTTGCTAGTCCTGAAAATGTTCTATGTATAGGGGAAGGGCAGGTCCAGATGGGGTTATGTTCTTTGAGGACATGGCAAGAAGAGCGGTAGCCCAAGTTCCCAAGCCTGAGAACAATATAACCCCCATGTGGCCTGTCCTCATTACAACATATAAAAAACCTGACATAACCAATTCTAGGGGAGGATGCACTGTCATGTCTCATCATGATTGGACCTTCATGCCACAGTTATATTGCACATTAGAGCTGCCCATATTTCAGGCTGTATATGGACAAAAGATGATGAAAAGTGCCTGTATTTCAGGCAGTGTCTGCACAAAAACTGATCCACAAATTATGGTTGTAAAGGTTGCTGGTTATGTCTGGTAACTGGCAAAAGGGCATTGGTTCCTGGAAATAGTCTGGGTGCATCCTCTGCACCTCGACTATTCCTGGTAACAACTGGCATCTTGATGGTTACCAAGTCCAGAATTTGGATCTTTTACCCTGGAGGCACCTTATAGCTTGGTAAGGTGCCTCAGAGGAGATGAGGACGATTATGCTTTGTAGAGTACCTGCAAATACAAAGAAAAAATTTAGGTCAGGTTTTTATGTGCTGGTCACATGTATTTGAAGGAGCAGCTGACCCTAAGAAGCCTGGGGTGAAGACCAGAATTTCTTTTGAGTGACAATTATGATGTGTAATTTGGTGGTCATGAACATAATGTATTGCTAATTGTGACCATACTGGTTGTGCCACTTTGTTAAAAAATATTCAGAAAATTGAAAGGCGAGGTGGAAAAATAACACCTCAGAATTTTTTGTTGGAGAATGTATTTTTGCTGTGAATCATCAAAAGCCTTTTCTGGGTGTGATGACAGAAAATTGCCACATTGGAGGGTGAATTGCAACTGGCACATGAAGAGCTACTGAAGTTGAAAACAGCTCTAGCTGTTGCCGAAAATGCAAAAGCTGAAGCTTTGAAAGAACTAGCAGAGACAAGAAGTCTATTAGATGACAAGCCTCAACTAGAACATGGAGCTATGGCGGATGACGCCACAACTGCTGCCATTGAAGCTGCTCCTCACAACTTGTCACAGACGTGGGGTGACACTTTAGACTGGCAGGCCCACCTTGATGCAGTTTTGGCAAATGGTTCGTTGGGCAATATGGGAACTGGAAATGTAGCTCCTGAGGTGCAGGAGGACAGTCATGTAGGCATGCAGACTGAGCCAGATGCAGCTCAAAGAGATGAAGCTATGGCATTCCAGACTCAACAACATGATGCTGAACTTGAAAGAGCTCACAAAGAGATTTTAGGATTGCAAGCTGAGCATGCAGCTTGTGCATCAGAGATTGAGAATGGTCAAAAACAGATTGTGGAGTTGCGAGCTCAATTGACATCTTCTTCAGCTCAACATGGGAGCTTGACCACGGACCTGGAGACTGCAAGAGCTGAAGTTGCAAGACTGCAAGTGGAGCTGGCTTCTTTATCAGAGCAACATGGAAGCTCTGCTGCTGGACTTGACAGTGCAAAGCAGGAGATTAGTAGACTCGAGGCTGAGCTGGTGCAACAGGGAAGCACTCTTGTAGATCTTGAAAATGCAAGAAAAGAGGTTACAGTGTTGCAGACTCAGCTAAAGGAGGCTTCAGAGCAACACGGAGCCTCTGTTGCAGAGCTTGCAAGTGCTCGAGAAGAAATCAGCAGTTTGCAGGCTGAATTGACAACGGTACAAAATGATATGGGTGGGTTGCTGGGTGAGCTGAACAATGCTTTAGGGCTACATGGAACCTCTATTGCAGAACTTGCAAGTGTTAAAGAACAATTCAGTAGTTTGCAAGCTGAGTTGCAAACAATTTCAGAGCTAAACAGCAGCTATGCTGTAGACCTCGAAAATGCAAAACAGGAGATAAACAGATTGCAAGATGAACTGCATGGAGAACAGCAATCTGATGAACTTCTCAAGGAGCTAATAGCGACGAATGAGACTTTGGAAAAGATGAGTGCTGCACGAGCCATGGCAGAGACAGAGCTTGTGATATTGAGGGAAGCAGCTTTGAATCATTCAGCAGCTGAAGCTGAGCTTGAACAGGTGAGGACAGAGCTCAATGTATTAAAGGAAGCTGAAGCCAAGCTTGCGGAGAGTATTGCCCAGCTAGAGGCAACAAAGGCTGAGCTTGCATTCTGCAAAGATGAGGAAGCAAGCTTGAGGGTAACCATAGCCTCAAAAACTGCAGAGCTTGAAGAGCTGAATGCAGAGCTGAGGCTAATCAAGGAAGCAGAAGAAAAGCACAGAGGGGTTGTGGCAGTGACAGCTTTGGACCTTGAGGAGGCGAAATCAAAGCTGCTAGCAGCAAAGGAAGCAGAAGAGACAGCAACAGGAGCATTGGCTGCAACAACTGCAGAGCTTGAGACATTGAAGGCAGAGTTTTCTGCTGCAAAGGAAACTCAAGAGAAATCAGGTGAAGCTGTGATTCTAACAAACAAAGAACTGGAGGAGCTCAAAGCAGAATTAGCTGCCACAAAAGATTCCGAGCAGAGATTCAAAACTGCTGTTGCAGACTACAGCTTGAAACTCCAAGGATTGAAGCTAGACCTAGAGGATACCACAAAGATTGCAGAAAAGGTACTCAAGTTTATATCAAGTTTCTGCAATACCTGTTGCCTTTTGAAATTTTTGTTGATTTTGTACAAGGGCAACAAGAAATTATTGAAACTGGTTTTGGGTTGTTGGAAAGGCGAGGTCCTTTGCAATGCAGTTGGAGGAATCGAATGTGAAATTGAAGAAGGCGATAGAGCAAGAGCAAACAATGTCTGCGTCTCTGGCATCTCTCAAGGCAGAGCTGAATAATACAAGGACCGAGCTTGCAGCTGTGAAGGAGGAGGGTGAGGCAGCTGTGGCTGATGTTTCTGCAGAGATGCAGTTGGAGCTCTCTCGAGCTAACAATCTCTTGGAAGCTGCCACAACTGCAGAGGCCAAGGCAAAGGAGTCTGTAGCACACTTGAATGATGCCTTGAATCAGGTGAGTTGAGAGACTGACTCACATTTATTTATTTATTTCTCTAAGCTCTCCACTGCAGTCTACCTTCTGTATAGATAGCTGATCTGAGTATGTGAGTGCACTGGAAGGTGACACTGGAAGTGGACGAGGCAAAGGCAGTGGCAAAGAAGGCAGCAGAAGAAGCTGAGACATCAAAACACAAACTGGAAGAAGCCCAAGCGCACACAGATACCTTACAAAGCCAACTGCAAGCAGTGATCATGGAATTGGAGGCTGTCAAAGCATCTGAAGCTCATGCACTCTCACAGGCAAACACACACTTGCATTCTGCAAAACTCTACTCAACACCCATCCTTCATTGATGAACTTCCACTCTGTTTCCAACCCAGTTTTTTCTTTTTTCTTTTTTTCCCCAACCATGACAACCAGGGGAGAAGCTATTCTTATGTAGAAATACAAACCTTTGGCATTCTTCCAGACTGGTATCCCCTTTTGTCTCAGCAACAAGGAGGGACACAAGCTGTTGAACTTGAGAACACCACTGATGTAAAATTCTCTTCAATTCAAGATTTTCAGGTGAAAGTTCGGAGAGAAAACAACATGGACATTGATGCAGAGGGCAATGAAGAAGGACCAGAAATAACACTGCCCCGGGAGGAGTATGAGGCCCTGACTAGGCAAGTGCACGAAGCTGATGAGTTGGCAAATAAGCGAGTGGTTGCAGCTCTGGCTAAGGTGGGTCCTTCTCTTCTTATAACCTCTGAAGCACAAAACCAGCTCAAAGTAGTAGTGTGATCTGTTCATAGTGTGATTTGCCCAGATTCTGGTTGGATTCTTTATATACCTTAAACCCTACACCCACTGTTGGGAGTTGATGAAGTCAGTGGGTAGTAGTCACAGCAGCTCATCACTGCTATTTGTGATGAACAAGATAATGATTTGACACTCTTTTAGCAACTCTTGGAAGGTTACAACTGCACTCTTTGGGTTTAGGGTTTAGGGTTTAGACCCTAAACCCTAAACCAATCATCTCTCAATTCCTATTCAGGTTGATTTAAGTTATGTAAGTGGGGATCCTTCTGAAGATGATTTTATCACTTGAGTTGAGCAGGTGGATGCAGCAAAAGCAAGTGAACTAGAGCTGCAACGGAAATTAGATGGGGCTCAAAATGAAGCAGAGGTGATGCGGGTGGCACTGAAACAAGCAACTCAAAAAGTTGAGAATGCAGAGGCTGCAAAATCTGCCATTGAAGAGATGCTTCGACGTGGGCGAGGAGAGCGTAGAACTCATGCACATCATCCTGGTGGAGCCGACAGGGGATACATCGCAAGCCCTCTACATGTTCTTGGAGATGGGCATGCGTACATGAACAGCCCAACACCTGTAACCTCTCAAAATAGCAGTCCATTACATCCATTATTTGGTGATGCTCATCATGTTGCTGCCACCCTTCCAGTTCCAGAGGAGAGGATGTCAGAATCACTTGCAGACATCTTACAATCAAAAGTCCTGCCTGAAGAAAAGGCCAAGAAGGCAAGGTTCTCAACCAAACTAGGTTCATATTTCAACAAGAGAGCGAAGTAAAAAAGACAGCTTTTGCCCCCCAAAAAATTGGTCTCCATTTGCAAAAAATTTCCCCTAGAAGAGAGAGTGCTCCAGTTTTTGGGTTCCACAGTCATTGCGCTCCCCATTCTCATAGTCTGGGCTCACTTGAGGGGGAACCCACATCATGCAGCTGCTACAAAGTGTGAAGAAAATTCTATGGGGCTTGGATGTAGCAATTAACCCATATAGCAAGTGACAAATTGAGGCTTTTTTGTAGTGGGGGATTTTAGGCTGTCAGGGATTTGGAATGTAAATTGAAACTAGGAAGTCCACATTGCCAGTGTCACCTTGATCACCCACCACCAATCCACAAATCCATAAACTAGTGCATCTACAAAATGTCAATGTATGCACATATTGTGCAAGCATGTTGAAGTATGCTTGCAGGTTCCCCAGATCACTCACCTAGAGTGTGGCTGTTCATATGTACACCTTTGAGTTAAGACTTGTTAGCAGCAAATTGGGTTTACAAATTGGCTCCTCTGCTGCCTTCAGTGTAAGATATCATCCAGGATCTTCACTTTTCTTTGTCAAAAACCCAAGTCTGCAGCAAAAGGTATACACTGTTCTGCCAAGACTTCCCACATGATAAATTTTAGGCAGGGAGAGTTTGTCGCCTTCAGAGACTTTGTTTTTGTGAAGTATGCTTCAGTACTCAACATTGCCATGTGGCATATATTGGGTGGCATAGTTCATGGTGGATGGTGGTGACATTTGAAGGGTGTTTGCTGGCTCTCTCATCCTAGGATCTAGGTTATACCACATGTGAAGATGACAGGTTATAAATTGAGAGCTTTTAATTTTGTGCTTTTATTTTTAGAAAATTCCCCATGGTTTCAGTTGAAAACATTTTGTACTTAGTTCAAGATGGTTTTTTGTCCAACTTACAGTGTTTGGTTGTTTATTCCACTTTTGCAAAGTGGACGATTAGAGCTTTGAGGTTTATGCAGTGAGCCTTGTCCTCACCCACAGATAGTTTGTCACTTCACATGTGTAATGTGGTTTGTAGCCTCTCAACAGTCCATGTTTAATCATGGATTTAAGATGGGCAGTTGTAGTTGTAATGAAAATACCTATTTGAAGATATTTCCTTCACACCCAATATTCTATGTTATGCCAAATGTTTGAGATGGACATGGCTTTCAGTTGTAGGGGTTTTTGTACTTCCTTTGAGTGGTGATAGAGTATAGTTGTACAGTTTTGTGACATTTGATTAGGTTTAGCATGACTGTCTTTGGAAGATGAACTTAAAAAAGGATGTCCCAGGAGTCCATTGGTCTTACTATGCATTGATGGTTTAACTCTCATGTGGAATGTAACTCTCATGTGAGATGCAAATCTCAGGTGAGGTTGCTTCATTTGTGGTCAATGCATGTCAACCCAATGCAATGATGTTCAAATCAGGAGACTTTAATTCTGCTGGTTTTGGATGGTTTGGTCAAAAGCAATGTGCAATCAACAAGTTTATACAGGAGATGAAAAATATAATTGTTAGGTGTTGATTGCAGAATATTAGTTTTTTCTTGTAATTATTTATTGTTGGAACCTAGTTAAGTGTGAATGGGATTTTAGCTTTCTCATGTTTGGGGGGTTTTAGGTTGTATCACCAAAGAGTGTATTTGGAGTTTCATCTTTGGTGTTAAAAGACAAACTCATGGGCAACTGTTGCAGGAATCCAAGTGCAAAACACAAAATGAAAAACACACTTTTAGGGTGTATATTTTCGTGTGTCTGACTATGTGTTTTGATAGTGTTGGGTATCTAGCACATGACAAAGTGAATGAAACATCAATTTCTATCTGTGACTAATGTTGTGCAACATACATAAGAATGCTCCTTTTCAAATCAATGAAAGGAACAGCAAGCTCTACAAAATTATGGGTCTCTTTGTAAGGCAACAAAATGATGCTTTTTCTGACTTTGTGATGCCTCTCTTGTGTCCATCTCATGTCCATCTTATTCTTACAGACCACAATTTCTCCTACAATTCAAATAAGAACGTGCTTCCTTACATCATATATTACATCTTCAAATCGTATGGGAGATGTTTGAAGTGGTGTCACAAGATATGTGGGTTGTCGATTACCAATTGGCAAGAAAGGTGAATAAGAAGTTACAATTTTTCTCGTCATTAGGGGAGTCATAAGATGCTGATCTGATTGTAACAGACAAAATTTTATGATCAAGATCGCGATCAAGAGTGTGATGAGGAGATGGAAGTATGTTATAAGAGTCGCTGTACACTCAGGCAGGTTTTTGGGTAGGACAGAATTGAGATCAGAACCTTGTCTGGAAATTGTGAGAGGAGCCAGGAAAAGACATTTTTTTATCCACAGCTTTCATCCATGGTTAGGAGGCTCAAGGCTCAAGTAGTTGCATTCCTGATGCATGTGCTGGCAAGGGAGCTCCATCTCCAATCTGCAAGGTCAGCAGCAAAAGCTTGGAGAGAAATTGCAAAATGAGCAATTTCAGTCATGGGAGAACAGGCAAATAACTGTCTCAACTTTTGGATTGCGAGTCAAGGAAGATGATCTTGTGCACAATATCATTGCAGATTTCACTACACATTTTGCCAGCAATTTTTTGATGCAGGAAGTGCAAGGGAATCGTTGAAAGAAGACAAATTGTCTGTCCATCTTCTTACCAAAAGACTATGATTTGTAGCATTGTGTTGTTTTTGCACACTCAATATTGCTTTCACACATTCCATCCAACATGAAGAATTCGGTATCATTTTTGCACCTTGTCTCCTCTTAAGTTATTTTGCTCTCTGAATCCTAATGGTTTTTCTGTTGTGCCACAAGACACAAGATGTTTCAAAGAAAGATTTTGAGGGTTCAGAGGAAGACATAATTGTCAACATTTTGATTTTCCAGAAAAACCTGGCTCTGTATCAATTGATGTCGTCATGGAAGTTCTGTGACTTATTATACAACACAAAATTGTGCCTGCTGATTTCTCCATTGGACAGCCCTAGTCAATGCTGCTGAGACTGTCCACTCATTCAATGTAAAAGCTTTGACAGTAAGGTCATCATCATGTCAAAGCAATGTGAGTTTTGACAACTTTTTTCAAAGCCCGAGTAACCTTGACAAGCTCATTTTGATTCAGTTCAACAGTTCATTTCGACCCAAGAAAATCAGGAACAAGATATGTACTGAAAGTTCCTCTTGCAGATATATTTCAGGATCCTGTTGCCTCCCAAAGAGATTGTGGAAACCAGATTTTGACAAATCCTTTTAACTCTAAAATCGAGCATGCTCCAAAAGTTTTGGAAACATGTCCACAGCTTTGGGTGGCGTACAGGGTTAGCAATATACTGGTCAAATTCCATGGTAAGCTTTTTCCATCAAATTAGGCACAAAAACCTGTCATCTACTTACTGACCCACAAGCTAAGCTACACAAACAAAAAGAGTCTTGAAGAACAAAACATACTCATGTTTCTTCAGGCCAATTGTAATAACCATTTTAATCAGTGCCCAAACAACAACTGACTCAACTCACTGGCACCCCTGCTGCGAAGTCCCCAAGAAAGGAAGTACAAAAAGCAGCTTCTATCCAACACCCAATGGCTCTCTATCATTTGTATACTCATAATAGGTGATAAGGAACGTAACTTAATTTACACAAAATAAACACTCAAACAAAAATGACTTCAAAGTTAGAGCAAGGGTTCTTCAGTACCATCTCTTTGAACTCACTATCATCTTTGAAACTCCATGAGTAGAGAGCCTCCCTTTGTGTGAGGCCAACTGGATAGATGCGGTATATTCGGAGGTTAGGGTCCCCTTGGATCATCTCAGGCCGCTCCTTCTTCCAGATAGGCTCATGCTTTATGGCAGTGAATTTGCGCAAAACTGCCTCGTTTAACTTCTTCACTGTAAGACTTGATTCTCTGCCAGAAAGCAAAGGAATCTCAAGTATGAGAATTCAAAAAAGGTGTGGTTTGAGAAATGACAGTGATTAGCCATACATATGTTCAAGGACCTTTGACAGCAACATGTATGATATTGACCATTTACCACAACCATCCACTGACTTCATCAGTTCCTGACAAACATTAACCAACACACTGAGTTTCAATATACAAGTCAACATGCACCAAAACAACAGCCTTGGAGAGCCACTTATAAGTGTCCCTTGATAAAGGGAAGTTCACAAGCTTCCCTGTTGCATCTGAATCAGAATTCAATGTAGGATACAGAATGATCAGAAATTTCTTACTTAAGGAAAATCGATTCAGGCTCAAATCGTCCCCGCTCACGAACATATAAATGATGTAAAGTGCCTGATTTGCTAGTACATTTACAAGGGCGTTGGGAAGCCACAGCAGCATCCTCTTTCATGCGGATCTTGGTGGCAAGATGGATGCAAAGACGGCATGAGGAGTGCACCACTGCCATGTCTACTAAGGCCAAAAATGAGTCTGAAGGACCCTCATATTTCCACCTGCTCATCAAGAACCACTTTACATATCAGCATACCAGACATACCATACAGACATCCCACCACACAATGACCATTTCACATAAGTAGAATCAACCTGTAACCAGATCCCAAAAGCCAAAGTTCAACATGGATTGCATGCAGCAAATCTAATAGCATACAAGTTACCAGATCGCTAAACCCTAAACTGATATCTAACAATATTGTACAATGCACAAATGTTGGCACTACATTAGTCAGGTGGCACCTGATCCCTTTACACTTCCAGTGCTTTGGTCAAAACTAGTTCATCCCATGTAGGTGTCCATACCCTACATACCATCTAAGAAAGGGGGCTTACCGGATGGTGTCATTGTACGCAGTCGCATTTTCTGCCAAAAATTTCATTTTTGCAGCAACACCTTTGACGTCATCAGCATGCTTGATGTACAGATATGAATTGGGTGCAGGTGCAAAATCCTGGATATTAGGTGGCCCAACCACAACTGGGATGGAACCTGCCATCACAAATCACAACATCAAGTTTCATGGCTGCAGTTTCACATTGCTTAGGCAACAGTTTCACACGATAACTGGTAATCCAAAATGAATATTCAGAAAAAGGGGGATGGGTGCCCTTTAAATTCATGAGAGAGCCTAAACAAATAACCCTCACTGAAGGTCCTTTTCTTGAGAAGTTCGAGTTGAAAAAATATAGAAAGGAATATTCTAGAAAGCCCATTATCGGCTCTTCAGAGAGTTTCCTGCACAGTTCGTTGGGTTTTGAATATCATGTTTTCAAGTCCAGTGGTCAACATAGAAAACCACTGCAAGAAGCTGGTAAAACATGACTCAACAACGCGTAACCGTGTAACATGCCATCTAATATGTTTCTGAGCTGTGGAGAAAGCAGCAAGCAGTACCTGCAACAAGTGCTTGAAAGAACTTCTCTGTAACATAATCCTCAACGTTTGAGTTCTCGAACGAAAGACTAAACTTGTACTTCCGCAATGCCTCCACCTTGTCTACACCTGCAGTCAGATACACCAGTTAAATACCCAATGCAGAGAAAACATTCCTCCTTCAATTGCCACTTTTTATACAGGATGCAAAATATAGGTCCAGGTTCTGTCAAGGTGAAGACCTGCTGTTCAACTTTCACCATGGAAATTTTCACATACAGACAAAATAAGAGGAAAGAAAGAACACATGTCAACTGAAAGTGCATGTACCGCGGCCTCCAACAACATTTTGATTGCAGGCCCCATAAGAGTCAACTTTGATGCCCTCCTGCTGTAACAGTTCCAAGAATCTCAGACGCTCATTATGAGCCCCACAATTAGAAATGAATGCTGCTGCAAGAGCAGATTTGGTCTTTGGCTCTGGGGGATCCATGATTGGATACTCAAACCAGGAAAAGTAGCCCACTGGAACATCTGACGATAAACTTGTTGTCATCACCACTGTAATCCCATACCTGTAAACCAACAAAAAAAAGAAAGAAAAATTCAGCTGGAGCCTTACCAACTGAAAAATTGAAGCAACCTAATACATTTAATGACAACTTTCATAACCTTGTGATCACAAACTTTTGTTCTAAAAAAGAATTAGCCAAGCTGAAACAGGCAGAACACACCTATGTGCATTTTGAAGGTCATTGTCAGGAAAGTAGGCTGATGATTCCATGGAGCGGTGGATTTGGGGAACACCTTCAAGAACTCCAAATGCTCCATCTGCTGGACCATTGTCATTCCTGCGGTATACACATGGGACTGCACATGTGCTCCATTCCTGTGCATCCAATCCACATGAGTATGCAGGCACAATTGTTTCATTCCATACAACCCTAGTATGTTTGGCTAGGTTGCCATCAATTTGCAGAAAGTAAATGCCAGAAGGATGCATGATGTCATTTGTTTCCTTAGAGAGAAACGCAGCTGCATTGAGGTTCAATTTATTGATTGTAGATGCACACTACTTATAGGGTTGTCAGGAAGCGTGCAATTTCAAGATGTGTGATATGCAGTGTTTGGTGAGTACAAAAGTTTTGGGTACAGCCTCAAATTTGAACATTCAAACCATATAAGACAGGCCAACTTCTAGACTATGAATGGAACCCATTTGAGAGGGTGAAAGAGAAGAGAAGTTTGCCTTGGTTTCATCATACACAATAAGCACTGGCTGCTTCACAAAGTCTCGGGTGTATTTAACTCTGTCGGCATTTTCTAGCCACTCCTTACTACAGCTACCTTGATGCCCTCCAAGAAGCTCTTTATGACCTTCAAGTCCGCCAGGCCCTTTCTGCCCTTCAAACCCTACAACAAGCCCTTTCTGCCCTTCAATCCCCCCAGCAAGCCCTTTCTGCCCTTCAAGCCCCCCAGCAAGCTCTTTCTGACCTTCAAGCTCTCCAGCAAACTCTCTCTGGCCTTCAACCCCCCCAACAAGCTCTTTCTGTGCTTCAAGCCCTCCAAGCCCTTGAGGCCCCTCAAGCTCTTGAGGCTGTTGTTTATGATGAAAAACCATGGACTTTGAATATGAAGAGTAAACAGACTTCAGGGATGCATTCAAAACATCAAGCTGTATGATATATACACACTCGGTGAGGATTATGGCAATTACTGCCCAGTGAACAAATCTTCCACACCGCAACCGGCCAACATTGGCAGGCACTGATCGTACACCAACCCGGGAATTTCCCAGGCTTTTACCTCCTGCTGCTACATCCCGGTCTCCTTGGTTCTCCTGATAGATGGGTTCTCCTTCTCTCTCCACCTTGATACCCCTCATCCTCTGGTCCTCAATAAGCCTTGTATTGTCCGTCACACCATCACAATAAGGGATCAGTCATACACCACTTGAGGATGTTACCATGCATGCCTGCAGACTGATCATCAAATGATCTTGTGTAGGGGACTTTCTGCCAGGAGCTACCATTGGAACACCACTGAGGGTTGTTTCAGGAGGAGGCCTTGCTGCATAATTTTAGTATCTGGGGATGAAGTTATCTCTTTTCAGCAGCCATGACACTCCTTTTTCCCCCCACTGTGACTATCTCTCGACATTTGTTCAGCTACTGCAATTCCTGAAGTTCAAGAAAATTATCAAAATCCAGTAAGAAACTTGTGAAATTCATCAAACCCTAAAACTTTGAAGACTCTTATCCCACCTCCGCAAACAAAAAAATCCAGAAGGTGAAATATCTGCAGCTGAGAGAATCAATAAAAGCAGGAATTGGGCACGAGACAGATTCAACAATAGAACAGTTCACAGTAAGAAACTTGTGAAATTCCTCAAATCATAAAACTTTGGAGCCTCTTCTGCACCTCCACAGAGAAAAAACAAAAATCCAGAACGTAAAAAAAATCTACAGCTGAGAGAATCAACAAAAGCAGGAATTGGGAACAAGACAGATTCAATAATAGGACAGTCCACAATAATCTTTGTCAATCCAAATGGAGGGAAAAAAAAAGGAGGTAAAACGTCCCAAATTCCCCAGGCATCTCTTGGAAAGACAAATGGGGAGAGGGAGAAAAGCGAAAAGAAAAAGCGAAAGATGGAAAATTCTACGCTTGCTTGCATATGAGAAAAGAAGAGTCCAAAGTTGCGGATACGATCAGCGACGATGTCGATAACCTCCGGACTCATTTGAGAAAAACACCAAAGGCAGAAGAGAAGCGTACTCTGAGGAAAGAAATGGGCTGAGCAGGTTCTTCCGCCATCGCTACGTTACGCCGGTGTTCGTTCTCCAAAGTCTCATTCGAACGCACGAGAAAATGAAAGATGCTCAAGGAAAGGGAAAGAAGGAAAAATAGGCACATTTGTAAGTACCCTTTTTCTCCGTACCAATGAGAACCAGGTGGCTACCTACTAGGTACCTACCTACCTACCTACCTACCATTATTTGTACTAGGTACCTACCTTCCTACCTACCAGTGTTTGCCTGGGTCTATGCACTGGTATCAAATGCGTCCCAGCCTGTTTGTATATAGCCAAAAAGGTGCTATTAAAAATTAAAAGTGCTAA
>Ga0209208_10004601_pt1 | contig 19503 bp, 19 predicted proteins | sample S1TSphfallax_3_FD_187694 | JGI IMG/M metagenome (GOLD analysis project Ga0209208, IMG submission 187694) | Host-associated microbial communities from peat moss isolated from Minnesota, USA - S1T2_Fd - Sphagnum fallax MG (SPAdes) (version 2) | ecosystem: Host-associated > Plants > Peat moss >... | reverse complement strand
ACCCCAAAATCATCACTTGGGTTCATTTATTTTTTTCAAAGCAATTTGGGCTTAATGCAAATTTTCGCACAAGAAAATTTCTCAATTCTTTTAATGAAAAACCATTGGTTTTGTTCTTAGACAAGATTTAAAGAACTAGTGCAATTATTTTTGTAAAAAAATCAACCTTAAGAAATTCAAGTTTTGATTATTAGATTTTCGAGGAAGAAAAAAGAGTTCTTGTGTTGCCAATTCTCACAAATTTAATAATAGTAAGTTTTGAAAGGCAATTATCACAAGCTAGCTATCAAAGTTCAATTATTTTTATAAAAAAATTAAATATATATTGTAAAAAATAATTAGTACAAAATTATGAGAATGCATAAACAAATGTAGAATTATTTAAGTAGAAAATGCAACATTTTGTGTGTGCACAACCTCATCCCCATTCAACTAAAGTTCACCACCCTAGACCCTATCAACTACCTAGCCTAGACCCTTAGACCCAGGACCCCTAGACCCTAGACCCTTAGACCCGAGAATCGAACCCTAGTACCTTCCACTACCATGTTCGGATAATTAGGGTTTGTGAACGATCTCAAGGTGACCGGTTTTCATCCGGTGATAATCAAGGGGTGGATTTTCATTATGAATATAACCAATGATGATACCCGTGGTTCTCATGGTGAAAATGGGCCTAAAACCCTTGGCCGGTTTTTATTATTTGTTTTGATATCCGCCCAACACCGAAAAATAGCCCACCAAGGATGAAGTTAGTCAGTTGAGTTCATCATCCAAAAGCTTGTCAACACTCATCGTATTGTGGGTACATTTAATCAAAAATTCTACCCTAGAAATAAGTTCATGAGTAATAATGGCAAAAAAATATTTTTAAAAAATCACATATTTATGTTTTCAAACCAATATATATATATTTATTAATTTTTAAAAATTCATTTACGTGTTAAAATTTGACATTTATTTGAAATTTTGTTTCATCCATATTGTCAACCAATTCCCATCCCCTCTCTCTCTCTCTCTTTCTTTGGTTCTCAATATTTCATCCTTATTATACCCGGATTCAAGCATTAAAACCGCCGGTGATCGGATCCAAATATTAAGAACTGGATGTAAAACCCTATTGATAACCGTCGTCAGGGACAACAACACTGGCGTTTTTCCTTGGAGGAGCAAGGGTATCAGGAACCCCATTTCTGAAGGCGGTTCTTGGAAGGGCCGCGGTTAGTCCGGATCCCTGAGAACCGGACCTTGATAACCTCCGGTTCTCTGTTCCCGCCCGTGATGCATAGCCGTGGTCTGGTCCGGTCTGGTCTGGTCCGGTCCACATACTCTAAACCGGGTGTGGGACTCGGGGCTCCACATCGTCTCATCCGGGCTGCTGCAAACCGCGTTGGGAAGTTTGGGTTGCAAGAGGGGAAATCAATTTGCGTACCGTAGTACTCGTACTCCACTGCAAAGTGCGCGCATTAGTGTGAGGAAAACGAAAATTCAATTCTGTGTGTACTTCTCTCACTTATTTACTCACAAGTGCGCGCATATCATCATCAGTCTTGTGAAGAAGAAGAAGAACAGGAAGAACAGGAAGAAGAAGAAGAAACGAAATCAATTTATTTTTGTACTCCCAAATGCGCATTAGTGTGAGCAAAACGAAATCAATTTTTTGTACTCCACAGAGTTCTAAGTTCCCTACTACTCCCCCCTCCTCCCCCCCCAAGTGTTAATAATGTATGCAGGCAAGCAAGCAAACAAGCAGCACCTGAGTAGGCAAAGTAAGTAGAGGAAAAAACCAGAATCAAACCAGCCGCCTCGCCGCCCACCCGCCCGCCGCACGCTCCTGCTCCTTCTCCTCCTCGACCTTTTTCTTCCTTCCTCGAGAACCAGACGACAAAACTGCGCCACCCAAAAAACCTCACACACCTGACGACCTAAGCGAAGGTCCACATCCCGGTTACAAGGGGCGGAGGTCCACATCCCAGTTACACGCAATGCATGAAGGGGTCCACTTCGTGTACTGGGCTTCGTTTGTCCAGAAGACACCAGCGTTTCTTTTAGGAATTTCTTTTATGTAGCCAGCTTAAATGGCGATCATCCGTAAAAAAGATTTAGCCAAAATCTGGCTATCAACCAGATATAGAGCAACAAATGTTTTAACCAAAGTTTAAATTTAACCAGGGGTGTGTGTTACACTCTGGTTGGGCTTGCCATTTACATGAAAAAAGTATATTAAGGCAAAAGAACAATTATGGAATTAACTCAAATATTCTCACCATGCCAAAAAAATAAAAATAAAAATAAAAATCTTCAAAATATCCTCTAAAAGAAACCAAAATCCCTTAAGCTACTACTATACTCTATAATGAATTTTAACACAACAATATCCTTGCCAAATTTGGCTATTTTTTGACTATTTTTCTTTCTCACTTATGGCGAATTGAAACCCACCAAAATCACTTCTTCTTCGTTTTCGAGTTCTTTTTGTTTTTTTTTCGCTTTTTGGCGAAATTTCGCTAATTTAAAAAAAAATTATTATAGGAAATAGGCTACTAGTAGTTAGTTAGTAGTAGCCTTAATATGTCTACCATTCCAGGTCCCGATACCAGTTTTTGCCACGTCGACCAGGTCCCGAAAACGCTTCCCACTTTCTTCTTTTTCCCCTTTCGCACGTGGGTTGCCGGGATGTGGACCTGGTTGTCGGCTCCGACGTGTAAAGCTACCACCCCCCCCCCCGGGGCCCCGGTTCCCACACCGCCAGTAGCCGGTGCACGTAGCCTAGGTGTCTATAGACCTACCGGTCACAACCTACCCCCTAGAGACCTAGTACTAGCTTCCCCTATAGTCGTGGTTATACGAGCTCTACCCTAGAGCTCTACTACTAGGTCCCCCTAGAACTCTAGTACCTACTAGGCACCCTAGAGCCCTAGTCCTCTAGTCCTAGCTCCCCTACAGCTTCCAGTACTAGGTCCCCCTAGAAGTCTAGGTCTAGGTATCCTTTGGGGTCTAGGATTAGGTACCCTAGAGGTCTAGTCTTAGGTATCCTAGTCTAGGCTAAAAGCTCGTAGGTCTCCGAGAGGCCGTAGAGAGGTAGCGAGGAAAAGAAAGCAGAAGAAGAAGAGGACGACGACGACGAGCGAGCGAGAGAGAGCGCGCGAGCGACGCCGGAGTTGGGTTTTGGTCGGAGCATAGCGGGAGAAGAAGAAGAAGAAGAAGTGGGAGAGGGGGTGTTTTTGTTTTGCCTGCTGGTGACTTGCTCAGACGGCGGCGACGAGACGGAGGAGAGAGAAGGAAGGAAAGGGGGTTGTGGAGGGGAAAGGGGATGGGTGGCTCCAAATGTGTGGGCAAAAATTTAGGGGAGTAATTTGCGAGGATTAGGGAGTTGGGTGTTGGTTAGATTGATTTTTTTTGTGAAAGGGAAAGAGATGAAGAAGCATGGGAGATTGAAATTGTGAAAGCAAGGAGCAGCAGGAGTAGGAGGAGGAGGAGGAGGAGGAGGGGAACCCAGTTGCTGCTGCTGCTGCTTCTGCTGCTAGGTGAACGAAAAGGAAGGATGGATGGGAGGGTTTCTGTGATGGTGGCATGAAGTGGGTTTATGGGGAAATGGATGGAGAGGGCTTTGTGTGGATTTTCTCGGAGAAGAAGCTCTGCTGCTGCTGCTGCAGCAGCAGCAAATGAGGGTGCTGTGCTGCTGATGAGGAGGAGGAGGAGGAGTTAGAGGCCAAAAATATATATATTTTGGGGTTCTTTCACAACTTAGGGGGAGAAGAGGGTTTGATTTTATTTTTCCTGTGGGGGACTGGGTTCAAGGAAAGGCAGCATACATGACTGCAGCGGTAGCAGGCTGTGCAAATCACATGGATTTCAATTATCTTCAGGTTTGTTGCATGTCTTTTTTTTGGTTCTTTGTTGTTCAGACTCTTGCATCATCAGCAGCAGCAGTGGTGGTCACCTCCCCTTCCCCCACCGCCCCCTTGATGTTTGTTTGACTTTGTTGCCTGCCCTGAGGTGCATGAGGAATGTGTGGTCTATCAGAATGTATGCCCAGGTCTTGTGTTTTTCAAACAGCTACAAAAGTACATGTGAACTTGGTGGTGAGTGAGAGAGGGAGAGAGGGAGAGAGTGGTGCACTAGTGTGTGCCCTCCCCACCCTGGAGAGAGTTTGTTGTTGGAACTTGGATGTCATAGCATCATCACTGGACACTCTGAATTCCTGAGCCCTAAATGAGCAGGCAGGTGACATATGCAGACAGACATAGAGGACATGGACTTGCATGTCTGGTGTTGGAGGGGTGTTCAATGCTATTCCCTCCCCCACACTGTCCCTTGGGGTCTTGACATGGGCATGATGAGATTGGGAAGACTAGTCCTGCAGTCTGTGTCATTAGGATGGTGACGATTTTTCTGTTTTGTCCTACACTTAACTGAAGTGGCATCATCGTCTCAAACCCGATTGGATGATTGTGGTTGGAGATGACAACAGAAAAAAAGTTTTGTCAACAATTGCATTGCTGGGCATGGTCTCAATGGCAATCGCCGTTGTAAACATTTTTTCTTATCATTGCTTGTTCTGTAGAGCTTTTTTTTTTTCCCTGCTCATCATGACCTAGTAGGAGTCCTTGACCCTCTTTTTTTCTTTTTTTTCTGTCTGTCTGTGCAGCGTGTGAAGGTGTATCGTCTCAATGATGAAGGTAAATGGGACGATAAGGGCACCGGTCATGTGTCTGTGGAGTACTTAGAGGTTCGTTTTTCTTTACCATGTTTATGGGGAATGTTAGAAAATTGGTTGGTTGTTCAATCCCAATGTTACCCAATACTAACAAAAATGAACTATGCAAAGGGAGATGAACAGCAGCACAGTGTAACTTTTTCCCTCACCTGCATGCTTGAAAGAGTGACTTCATTTAGCATTGCTGCTATGCAAAGTGATTGAACCCTAGACAGCTCCCCTGGATCTATTGACTTAGGGTTGATAATGATGTCTGAGGTGGCATTGGCTTCAGCCTGCAGTTAGTAGCTAGGGCTTTGGGTTTTCGTATTTGTAGCCAAACTTGGATGCTGCCAATAATAAACTGTGTCCACTGTATACAAGTTTATGTTGAGAGGCGGTCAGAAAAAAAATTGGGATTTTGCTTTTGATATGTGTTTAGGGTCACATCCACAGCGGAGTTGCAGTTTGCTTGCAGAAGACTTTCTTGATAATTTTTTGCCCAAATTCCAATGCATCAGATAAACAGATTCCTCATTTACACCTATGGCTGCAAATTGTTAGTTTGTCTAAACAAGAGAGATGTTTGTCTGAGGCCTAGTTAGGGGAGGGGAAAAGAAAATCAAATTGTTAAGGTCTAGAAGAGAGGGAGAGAGAGATACCTGGTCTCACTGTTTGCTGTCTGGGACACTGCAGCGCTCCGAGGCAGTAGGTTTAGTGGTTATTGATGAGGAAGACAATCAAACCCTTCTGGTCCATCGGATTTCAGCAGATGATATCTACCGCCGACAAGAAGGTGGGTGTTCTGTTTTCATTATTAGTAGTAGGGACTCAGAGATGGATGCTGTTTCTTTTACGTTGCAGTGGTGGTGGTACTACTTGCCCTTCTTGCTGAGACCTAATGGGCTTATCTTTTGCGCAATCTCAAAAACCAAACGCCTCAACTGTTGTTGCATTCAGAGCAGTATCTTACTTACTAACACCATGGCTGTGCTGGCACATGGGTTGGTTGCAGACACAATCATTTCCTGGACAGATCCAGAAGTGGCGACAGATTTGGCACTTAGCTTCCAAGAGACAATGGGCTGCTCCTTCATATGGTTAGCATTCCATCATGTACACATGTTGTGGTGAGAGGACACTGGCTCCTGGATATAGTTGAGGCGTGGAAGCGCCGATGCTATATCCAGTAGCCAGTGGGCTAAAGCTGGTTATGGGACAACAGGGAAGGCAAATCAAGCTGACCTGTATAGAGCACTATTTCCCATAACCAGCCCTCTTCACAGACAGAAAGGGCTCTTCATGGATGAAAAAGTAGATTACTTCATATACATCCAAGAAGGTCATATGTTATGAGAAATAGCACTCATCTCAAGGACAAATCAGAAGGCAACATGTCTGCAAGATTTGCCTTCCTGTTGATTATGGTTTCACATGCAGTTCCCTAGCTTGCTTTAATAATTTCACTCATATCATTGTTTTTATTTCACACAGGGACCAAATCTGCAGCGTGCAACGGTCAATACACTTTCCTTCTGTTGGTGGTAAGAGCATTTTTCGATAGGCTGTCACAACCAATCCTGAGTTTCATGACTCTTAACAAAACAGTTGCAAGTAGCTCATGAAGTGCTGCTCTAGTTTAAAGGAGTGAATACAACTACTGTATGTATTTGAGGCTGTCATCACAAACTAGCTGATCTTGTGTGGGCATTGGGGATTCTGTGAATAGTGGATTTTGAGAGAGACCCAAATGCTTGAAATTTCTGCAGGATTCTGTGAATTAGTGTGGATTGAGAGAGAGAGACTCAAATGCTTTGAATTTCTGCAAATGGAAACAGGTCTTGAGAGTAGTGCTCGTCCATTGGGTGACGACCTGGAGCATTCTGGTACATCTCAAGATGATGGTAAGCTGTTTTACCCTTGCGCAATTCCTGTCAGCTGGCAGTTGTGGCAATTGTTTCTTCTCCTAGGGAAGCGTGTTAAGAGAAATCTTTGGCTCCATAGCGTGTTTTTGTCAACTGACTTTTGTTAATGTCAATCACTGCAAGCAATATTTCAGCTATTAGTCAAGCCATTCATTCATTGCAAAGAAAAAGGATATGTTGAAAGATGCTGCTGGAAATATGCAGGTCATGAATATGCAACCCATGATTTTCTTAACGCGCAATGTTTTTTTTTTCCCACAGATGATGCATTTCATGAGGGTGGTGGAAGTGAAGTGATTAATCTTCCCCCGGCAGAGCTTGCTGCACTTCCACAAATTGTTAAGGTGGGCACTCAACTCAATGCTACTGTTGGAGTTTCCTTTGAATAACTACTTGAGAAAGATGCAGGTGCAAGAGTGGACCTAAAGTAAAATTTTGGACATGGGTTTTGAAGCTGGACTAGTGAATGGGTGTTACTCCTTTGTGAATGCCATGGTGTGAGTGAGCAATGGGGATGTCATGTCAGTAGTCAATTGTTGATGGCTTGGTAACAACTTCCATTGCAGACAATTGGGGAAGCACTACCGTTCAATCGAGAGAGGATTGCGACTTTGATTGCTCGAGATGTAAGACAATAAGCCTCTTGGTTTTCTCATCTGCTTTTCCTTCATGCTTTTTTATCTATTGATCTTTTCAGCTACATAGAGAAATGAATGCCTGTAAGTTTTGTTTTCCACAAATTGTATCAATTTGTTTCTTGTCTTGCAAGCATTGACAAGGTTTCACATGGGTGCTTGTGTGGTTCTCTAGGATGTATGTGTTCCCAGTTTGCACAATCTAACATTCTCATGTTCATGTATATTGTTAATATACAGCAAATGTACATCCGCAAGCTGATGGAGATATTTCAGATTTGTGAAGAACGGGGGAATACAGAAGGGCTGCGGATGATGTTCAAAGTTGTGAAAGGATTGAGTAAGTCTAAATTGGCCCATGTTTCCAAGATTTTAGAAAAGATTGACTGAGATGATACAGCATTATGTCTAAAGTTACTGGCGGCCCTTGAATTTGAACCCTTGTGATGATCTTGGCTGTAAGAGAGGAGGCTTTCCAGTGGGTATTAGTTTGGAGCTCTTCAGCACCGAGGCCCCCCTTACACTGTGGCTGAAATATAGTTCTCTCATATTCCATCAAGATTGAAATGCTTAACTGGCTGGGAAAAGGCATCATCCCTTGTGAGGTTTTATGTTCCTCCTGCAATCGGATCCACCAGCTGCTGTTGTTGTCGATGAAGTTAGTGCTAAATTTTTTTTGAGTTGGTTTGCTGAACTGAAGAGGCTGCAGACAAGTTGTTGAACATCATGGTTTAGGGTTTTTAGGGTTTAGTCTTTGAGACTTGAGAAAATTGTGCACCTAACTAGTAGTGCACCAGATTGGATTGGTGCAGTACTCAGTCCTCTGTGTTGACAAGGTGTTATACAACTTGTTTTTTTGCAGTCTCCTTGAATGATGGCCACATCTTTGACATGATCTTCAGCGATGAGTACCTGATGGACATTGTGGGTGCTCTGGAATGTAAGTCAAAGTTTAGTTGTCTGTCCATAAATCTTGGTTGGTACTCCCTGCTTTTTGATGTTGCAATCTTGGTTTGGTTCTGGGCCTTGGACATGGCAAGCTGCCATGCCTGTCTAATTCTGCAAAAGCTATGTTTAGCAGGTGTTATCATAAATGCAGATCTGTTGGCTGACTTATCTTTGATCTTGCAGATGATTCAGAGTTGTCCACTCACCAACATCACCGTAAATATTTGAGGGAGCAAGTCATCTTCAAAGAGGTAAAACAGACAGGAAACATGTTGTTACCCATATCCACCATGTGTTTTCTATTGTCGGAAAGTCTGTCCCACTTTCAGGATTCTCAAAGGACTCACCTGAGTTGCTTCCTTAGTAATACTTTGGCTCTTCCATTGAAGGAACATCTATCATATCACAAAGTGTCCTGAGGTGCAGGGAATAAGAAAAAATGAGGGAATCCATAATTTTTCGAGTTTGGCAAGAAAGACTCTCAGTTTTTGAAGGCTAGATAGACATAACTGTGGACCAGTGAAAAATTGAGGAATAGGAAGTGCAGCATGGGCTTTTCTGTCTGTCTCTGTCACATGTCCCAGTTAAGACCGGTAGGCCTCATCCTGCAACCATCTTTAACAAGAGTTTCTGAAATTGCAGGCTGTGCCCATTCGTGACCCAGCAATATTATCAAAGATTCATCAAACATATCGAATTGGCTACATCAAGGTTGTTCTTATATATGGGTCCTTACCATCTTTGTTTGCAATTGCTTTTCTCAGCATCTACATGTCTTGGAGAATTGTCTTAGCAAGTGATGGAGAACAAAACTCTTGGGTAGTAGTGCAGTGGTTCTACTACACACATGATGTGCGTTTGTTCTTCTTACTGTTGAAGTTTTCTTTTTGATTGAGGAGCGCTCTCATTTCTGAATCGTAAAGTCTTAGATTGGTTAGTTTTTTCATTCAGATTTCTGGGGCTGGTGGGTGTTGTTGGGCTGAAGTTTGTGGGATCACTTGCTTGTATGGCAGGATGTCATATTACCTAGAGTGTTGGATGATCAGACATTTGTCACTATTAACTCCATCATGCTCTTCAATAATGTAGCAGTAAGTAGCTCTCTCTCTCTCTTCCCAAGGATGGTTGTAAGTCTACCATGGCTTTAGTGTTGTGGTGTACGGAACCACCTTGCATATGCTTTGTCCTTATGTTGCCTATGTGTTTGCCATGTTGCCCCTTTGTATCAACTCATGATTTCCTTGGGTTTAGGGTTTAGGGTTAGTATGAGTACTTTTGGCATTGATCTTCTTCTGATTTGGAGGATGAAGATTGTCCAAAGTTACACAGCATAAAGCTTGTGGCACAATTATGCTTTTTTCTCCAGTTTTTGATGGCAGAGTTTTGCTTTTTGTTCTGATAGGTGGTCTCATCTCTCCAAAATGATTCCGCATTTTTGTCAGAGCTGTTTTCAAAGCTCCGTTCACCTGATACACCGGATCGAAGCCGGAGAGAACTGGTGAGTTGCCATTTTTCATTTTGACATTCTTCAGAGTGTTGTTGTAACATTAAAAGAGTCTGGTATGGTGATTGTCAATCAAACAGCGATCTTGTTCCCTTTGGAAAGGTGTGTGCATGTTGTGGGTGCACAGTGTCATCATATAGTTTTCATTAGTGGTGGGGCTGGCTGTGTGCAACAGGTGCGATTTCTTCAGGAGTTTTGCAATCTGAGCAAACATCTTCAACTTCCAACTCGAAGTCAGCTTTTCAAGTAATTTATACATCCTGTGTCTCTCAGTTCGTGTCTTCTACTATCAATTACTGAGGAATGAAGTCAATTCTTAAGGAAAATGTAGGTGTAGTGCAAACTTTGTTGCTACAGCAGCACACAAACTTGTTCTTGGTTCTCATGATGTGAGATCAGATGTTACATTACTGTCACAAGTTTTACCAAGTACATACATGTCCCACCCAAGTCAGCTTCTCTTTCTGACCCCTTCAAACTTTGTTGAACCATTTTTATTGATCTTCTTCAGCACTGTTTTTTTGTTTGGCAGCACTCTGGTCAAAGAGGGTTTGTTTGATATAGTGAAGACCATCTTTGAGAGCAGCGATGAAAGCTTTCGGCTCATTGGGTTTGTTTCTAAATTTCTTCTTCTTCTTACACCAACCCAGATGCTGTGTAGGAATATTCGCTGTCGTGGTTATATCTGGGGAGAGAGCCTTCTGAGTTGCCTTTTGCTTTTTGTCTTGGGTTTTTCCATCTTTTCTCTCAAGCTATGCAATCTTTCCTAGTCTAGATATTGGGGTTATTTGGACCCAGAGATTGACAACATTGAGTCACTGCATCTGTTGCCATGTGTCCTTACAAGTTGCAACTTGTGATACAAGTCTCAGGGAATGGTCTGTGTTTCTCTGTTGCAATTGCTGTGAGCAAAAGCAATGATGGGTCTCGGTGTTGAAGTTTGTCATGTTACTCTTTATAGGTTTTTTGGCTGGTGGGATTGAGGGTTTAGGATGGGGTTTTAAACCCTAAACCCTGAGGAGGGCTCAGTGGATTGTTTTTGGCAGGTGTGACATATTGATAGTGGTATTGAACCATGACCCAGTATTGCTCCGCACATTTTTGGTGCACCAACCACAGCACACTCTCTTCAGTGAATTGGTAATGGCCATTATTACTCCACCTGTCCTCAAAATTGGAACATGGGTTTTATATGTTCATGAGGGTGTAAAGCTGGGTTTAGGGTTTGTGGAAGGAATCAAGTTGACAATTGGTAACAAGCATCAAACTGAACAGTATTCTGGAAAACATACAGGTAGCAGGGATGTTGACTCCAAGTGAAGGTGGTCTGCAAGCACAGTTGTTGGAGATCATGCGGATGCTCTTGGACTCAGAAACCATGGACACGGTATGTGTCCATTTCACACACATTTTCTAGGAAGATCCTCCCCCTCCTCTATATTGGTGTATATGTTTCTTTGTCTGTACTGGTTTTGTTTAGTGCCTCAAATGCATTCCAGAATCCAGAGACATAAGGAATTAGGGTTAAGTCATCATGAGAATTGAGATTTCTCTATTCTTATGAAAGATATTTAGGGTACGTCTCCGAGGGAAGTTTAGAAGTCTTTTTATGGTCTGGGTTCTTTTTCTTTTTCTTTCTTTAGTTTATCCACGTGCATTCTTCTCAAGTGTCATCACCCTTTTACAATCCTTTCGAGGTGTTGGTCTGGGTCTTTCCCTGGCTATCTTCTGATTGTAGTCCTTTCTGAATTGGCCTAGGTATGTTACAGTAAAGACAGAAAATTGTCTAGCTTAGAGAGTTTCTCTAATGTGGTGTGTGTCAAGCTTGATTTGGTCAAATGTTGGAAATGATAGAAGGAATGGCATGAAGTTTATGGTGAGAGGAACTGTTGGGCCATGTGTGATGGAAAGTGCTGATTAAGAATGGGTGTTTTTTGCTCTGGCAGCCACAAGTTGACAAAAGCCTGTTTCTGGAGGTGTTTTATGAGAAGTACATGGATCAAATGGTTGAAGTGCTCAAGGCTGGATGCCCGCCAGAACCAAGCAGCCAGGGGGGACTCCTCAGTGATTCTGGCAAGTCTGTTGGGAGGCAGTTCATGAAATCAAGTGATAGGATTACACCAGCCGAGATTCTCGGAAATATCTGCGAGCTCATGTGCTTCTGTGTGCAACATCATCGCTTTAGGATTAGGTGAGGCATCTGTCTTCTTCCCCTTGGTATTTGTGCTGTGTTTGCTGAGTCTGTGCTAGGTATGGAGATATATGGACCATTAGACCAAAATGGTTACCTTGATTGTCTAAGTGGGGTTATTTCCCATGTTTTGTGAACAGGTATTATGTAATGAGGAATAATGTGGTCGAGAAAATATTGAGGTTGACACGCAGGAGGGAGAAGTACTTGGTTGTGGCAGCTGTTCGTTTTCTGCGCACATGCATTGCTTTGAAGGTTAGATTTCTACCAATATTTGCATTTTTCCCTTATTGATGATGTGGACTCTTGAGATCAATCTTCTTGGAGTGGTTGGGTAATTCTTCAGCGACTAGACTTTGTCTCGTTCATGTTTTAAGGGTACTAGAAATGGCTTCAATTTTTCTGGTTTTTTGGGGTCTTCTGATCTTGTCCAACCCCCATGGTGGTTGCAGGATGAATTTTACTATCGATACATAGTGAAGCACAACTGTTTTGAGCCAGTTATTGCAGCTTTTCTGGCAAATGGAAACCGTTATAATCTGCTCAACTCAGCTGTTCTGGAGCTAATTGATTTTATCCGGAGAGTAAGTCTCTTCATCTTGTGTATGGCATGTTCGCAAACCTCAATAACACTCTGGTTGGTATTTCTTCGTTTGGTTGATTCTACTGTTGTTTCTTCTAACCAAGTGTGGATCTTTCTCTTGATAGGAGGGCATCAAGAGCCTTATTGCACATTTGGTTGAGAAATTTTCATCTCAATTGGAGGGAATTGACTATGCGGATACGTTCCAGGCACTGAAGTTGAAATATGAGCAGGTAAAGAAAGACCCATGTGTCATCATCATCATTCCAGACCCTAAAACCGTCAACCTTAAACCTGGACCCTACACAAAAAAGTAAATGTGGATCAAACAAACTGATTTGCCAAGGCACCTACTATTCAGATCTGTGAAATTGCATCAAATTGCCTTTTGCACAAGAACCACAATTGCACCTCACAGCAGGAACCAACAGCAGCAGATGTACTTGGTTTTCTTTAGTTGTACGTAAGAAAACTGAAAAGGTTAATTCTGTCAAGCCTCAATGCTGAGATCTAGAGAAGGTTGATGGAACCCTAAACCCTAAGTTGATTGGTATGTGGATGGGTATTGGCGTGCAGGCATTGGAGGGACCTGCTGTGAGTTCAATTAGCAATGTGGGACTAGATCATGGATCGATTCGTGTGCGTGACAGACTGAACCATCTGGATTCCCTACCTGATATTCGCAAGCGTAGGGATGAGCGTGCTTTGGACAAAGATGAGGAGGATTACTTCAATGAGGACAGGTGAGTTTGAAATTCTTTGGTAAATATTCTGTTTCTCCTGCTGCAGAATGGCTGCTTGTGTGCTGTGATTTTGGAGCTTGATTGGATGCGAGTTGGAATTGTTGTGCAAGGTGTGCGTATCTTTATGGGAACTACAGCCATGAAGGAAATTTGATAAGGTGGGTGTGTGGCTGCAGTGATGATGAGGACACTGCAACTGCCAGAGTGAGCACCACATCCTCAAGCCCACAATTAGCACCTGGAGTTATTAACAATGGCAGTGCTCTGGTCAATGTGCCTTTCAGGTTACATTCTTCTCTACTTCCTGTATCCCACCCACTGGTTGCATCTTCCATGTGCTGCTGGCCAAGTTGTAAGGTGCAGTGTGTTAGTTTCAGAAAAGAACACATGACAGTTCCTTTTCAACTATTCCTCTTGGCATGCTCTTCTTCCCAGGAGAAAACTTATTACAGAATATCACATAATCTCTTGGAAGCAACCAGATTCGTTCCTTTGAATAGTGTTAGATATGGTCTAACCTGAGTTGTAGAGGAACAAAGTTGAGAGTGTGCAAAGAGATTAAAGATACTGACAGTTGTTTTCTGATTGGTAAATTCATCACTACGTAGAGAACTGATGGGCTTGTTCCACTCCCCAACAGTGATGACCAACATTAGCAATGTGGGTCATCAGTGTTTGTGTCTCAGGCACTGTTTTTGTATTGATTTTCATGGAAAGCCCATTTTCCCTGTTTTTTTTCTTTGGAGTAAATTTGTTGGAGTTGTGTTATATTGTTTTCCAAAATGGGTAGCTGACTGGATATGGATAAATTGATTATATCCATGCAGGGGAAGTTCATTCGGGCTTGTGGATTATGAGGATGAAGATGAGGATGTCCCTGCAAGGTTGGGAACAAATGGCAAAGGGCGAGTGGGAATGTTTGAGCAGAAGAGTGACAGCTTACTTTCGACACTACCCATTGCAGATCCAATCTGGCCTGATATGGAAGATGTCACTACTGCTGCCAAGCGCAAGACCCCTGTTGCACCAAGTATTACAGAGACGGATGCTGCAGCTTGCAAGAGACAGAAGGCTGAATCTGATGGAGAAACAGTCTCGCACTTGAGTGATCTGGGTGCTGTCAAGGGTATGAAAGATTTGGTTCTGACTGTATCTGAGCACGTGTCTTCTGCCGAGACTTCTGTGTCTGAAACACAGCAGAGGATGCTGACAACACCCCCAACGTACTTGACAGCAGTGCCAACAGCAATTTCTGATGGCAATGACATAACATCTGTTCCTTTGAACAACAATGAACATTCTGTATATCATGAAAGCCTTGATATGTTTCAAGATGAGGTGGAAACTGATGGCAGCTCAGATGTAGTTTTGAATGTGGATTATGTCTCTTCGAATGGTCCCACTAGCACTAATGATCCTGTCAGTATCCCAGATGGCTTGCTACAGGCTTCCTCCAATGGGCCATTAAATGATGCAGTTGCAGCAGCAGGGGTGGAGGCTGCTACCAGGCACATGGTGGAGACATTGTCAACGACCACATGTCCTAGTGAAAATAGGGAAATGCACAGCGGAGGAGGTATTGATTCAGCAGCAACAGGAGATACAACAGGAATGAATGGGCACAAGGCAAAGAACAAAACAGGAGAGGTGGTGGAGTGCAATGTTGCTGAAAGATTTGCAACTGAGAATGGAACAGCAGGTGTTGTTTGCTTGGGTGAGAATTGCAATGGGGCTGTTGCTGCAGGTATTGGAGACTCAGAGAGGATAGGAGGAGGTGAAGCTTCCAAAACTGGTTTCAGTGAGAGCAATAGTGATAGCACACAACAGAGTGTGAGCATTGGTAGTGAAGCCAAGAAACTGGCAGGCTTAGGTTCTGATCTTATGAGAGCTGTTTCTCCATCATCTCCAGGATCTTATACTGTTCGATAGTTGGCATATTTTCCCCCACCCACCCACACCTTTTATCTCCTTGATGTTCTTTGCATTCATAACCTTCAAATTTTGCAGGTGACATCTTTCTCTGTATCTATGGAGTTAGTTTCCCCCATTAGACTAGACTCTCCGATGGACTAGATCTCGGTGAGTACTAAATTTGAGAGACCTGGTTTGGGTCCAGTTTGCTTTTTCGTGAGGGCAAAAGGAGTGTGGCTTTCACACACACAGCCTTGGATCTGGAGATTGGTTGCTTGTACTGTTGTTCAAGATCTATGAGTTGCCGGAAGGCCCAGTAAATGAAAGCAGGGTGTCTTTCAACACAATTGAATCTCACCTCTCTCTCACTTTTGAGTGTCGTTTTGTGTAGGTTTTGTGTAAAATTGGTTTCCCTCTTAATTGTCATGTACAAAATGTTCTTCATATTTCCAACCAAAAATAAATGGCTATACCAAGGGATAATATGCCAGTCTGTTGCTTTGCATTGCGCAGTTTGGCCATGGTTCATTGTTCTTGGAATTCTTCTTTTAACATTGGAATGCCATATTTGACCAGCTTCTGTTCTTTCCTTTCTCAGTTCCTTGGGGGTTTTCCAAGATGCAGGCTGGGTGTCAAGCTCAGGAACTGGTACATTGTGTGAATCTCAAACAGGTAGATCATTCATCAGAATCTCTTTTGAGTGGTGTTTTCTCTTGAATTGTGTTCTAAATTACCGCCTGCTGGAAGAACCCAAGATATGTAAACCAAACATTAGAATAGATTCCCCTTTTATTTTCTTGTGCAAAAGGTTTTTTTTGCATTTACCTAAAAGTCGCTGGAGCATAAGTTGCTTCTAAAACCTTTGCCAGTCAAATTGAACTTTGGGTACCATTTTTTTGTCTGTGGAATTGACCGAATGAGTATTGGATAGCAAATCTTGAATTGGGTCCTTTTTAATTCCAAAATGAATTGGTTTGGCAGAAGTGTTTTATTGCAAAAACATCTATCTTTATAGTTGATTCATGTTGCACTTGCAGATTTGGGTTTCTCCTGATGACTATGTTTCTGCAATCTAAACACAAACACGAGAAGGAAATCAGTGAAAATGTGACATAGAGCTGGATGAGGCGAATGGTGAATGGCTATGTCAGGGAGCTTTTCATTTGGGTGAGCAATCTTGTGCGGCGGCCACGAATTTCAACCAAGCACTTTCTGTTTGATATGGAGATTTTTCCCAGTGTTGGACAGTTCTTAGAAATGAGAGACATGTACCCACCACGGATATCAATCCGAGCCTCTCCTCACTTCCCTGCCGGTTCTCAAAAATTCAAAGAACCGGTTATCAACCCGAGTCTCTCCTCACTTCCCTGCCGGTTCTCCAAAAATTCAAAGAACCGGCCTTGGTATAATTAACCACGGTTCTCAAAAACATGAAACAGTCAAAGAACCGGTTATCAGCCCGAGTCCATCCTTGCTCACTTCCGGTTCTAAAATTTTCAAAGAACCGGTTTCGGTATATAACCATGGTTCTCAAAAACATGAAACAGTCAAAGAACAGGCCGAAGTACGGACGGCCTTTTCATGAAAAACCGTCATTTCTTGAAGGCTTTCGGAAAGAACAAGAACCGGCGGTTCTTTGATTCCGGATATTATTTTTTTTCGTTCCAAAGAATTGGAATGGGTGGTTCTTCCGTTTCATTGCGTACTAGAGTTAGGAAGTGGGAATTGGGTAGTAGAGCATGCATGAATATAAAATACATTGAGATGCTAGAGGTGATGAAGCTCCTCCATAGGGGATGATTATGGCTGCTGGTTTGAAGAAAGCATCAGTTTTGTGTGTGTGGTGAGGATCAGTGGGAAATTGTACTCAAGAAGCTGAGACCCATTAACTTGGGAACTTCGGGAATGTTGTGTCTACAAATTTCTGAAGGGAAAATAATTGTAAATTTTGCGTGCATGAAGACATTAGTCTCATTCTTGTCCATTGCCTGCGAGAATCTGTGGGGGGACATTGTTGGGGTCTTTGGGAGTTGAAACTGATGCTGTGTGAAACTGAGATAGCTACCCCAGAGATTCGAAGAGATCTGATCCAGCAGCTTTTATGATTTCTTCATACTTAGGAACGTAGTTGTAGTGAGTAGTCTTAATGCATTATTTAGTTAGTAGTTGTCATCCATTGCTTGTGGCTTTGTATCACAAACATGTTTTATGCATTGTTGATTGAGTTTAGAAGCTGAATTGTGAGTAGCAGTTGTGGAACTACCTTTTTAAGTGTTGTTTGCTATTGAGTGGGTTTTGTGAGGTTTTGCATCTGCCCCTTTTTAGTATCAGAGTTGGTTACTTTCCTGAAGTTTGGACTTGTTTAATAACATTGTGGATGGTACTACTGGGTATGTGCTATGTAGATCACGAAAGACGACTATGGTGTTACTATGGACCAAACAAGGATTGAGCATTTGGAAGAAGCATAAGACAAAGAGGAAACCTTGGATGTAAGTGAATTTGATTTCTCATTTCCCAAGTTTCACATCTTGCCTAGGCATGGAACTATCATTTTGCGTTTGCAAGGTTTCAATTTGGTAAGCATCATTGGGTTTAACCCAGATTTAGCTCAAGTGAGGGATTTGGTGATACAAGTTACTCAGACTAGTATGTACACGAAAACCCAAATATGGCTAAAAACAATAGATGGAACAGGGAGTTGGACAGTTGTTGATCAACATCAGGACAAATATTATTTCTCCACCATCTTCATTCAATCTTTTGAGCATTGAGTTGCATGAACAAGTTGAGGCAATACCTAGGGTAGGGGATTTGTGGATACTAGTGGCTACAATGTCTCTTCATCACCAAGTAAGGTTTTTCCTTCCAAGTATAGTCAAGTTGTTTGGCAGTGGAGATAAGGTTATTAGGGTTGAACATGTGGATGCTAAGTATAAAATTTTGGTGTGCAAGTTGGGAAGAAGGATTGATGGAAAGTGGAGATAGAATCTTGAGCACGAAGAAGAGGTACAATATGAAGAAGCAAATCAATTGTCTATTGGATCCCACAATGTGATCAATGATGATCCAAACTAGGACTTAAAGTTGTTTTGAAAAATGTTGGAGCTTTGTAATGGATAGCAATAAAGAGACCATATAGAAGGGTGTTGGCAAACTACGGTCTACACAAAAAATTGTCACAGTTTAACAATTTTCAATACCTATCCAAGTTTCATGCATCATGGTGGAAATTTGGAAAATGATTTTCTTTAAAATTTTGTAATAGATGATGATTTATATCCCAATCTAGCATTATGTTATGAAATCAATGCACATATGAATGATATAATAGTCTAACAAAGTATTATTTTGATTTGGAGAGCCATGTCACATTTCTACAATTCCAACAAAAAAACTAAGAAATATTAAATTTAATAATAATTTTTCCATGAATTTTTTCACACACATAAAAAAAACCATAAAGAACAATCTTTCCCATCAAAATTTTCAAATTTTTTTAAGGTCATAAAATTTAGATCATATGATTTTAAAATGTTCATTAGTACATTATGGTATGACAATGTTGATGATTATGGTTTTTTTAGGTTGAAATTTTTTCTTCCATTGAAGATTTACTTGGACTAATTTATTTTTAAATCATTTGACAAAAGTATGATGAAATTTTGAATGAAAAAAAAATGGAAAACCATTGCCAAATAAAGGTTTTTTTAAAACCTTTATTAAATTATTGGTGTACATTTACACAAATGTATAATTATTTCTCAATTTCATATTCATAATTCTTGTGACTTCCTTTAATTTTGAAGCCCAAACCATCTATATGTAATCGTTCTTTAAAATTATTCACAATAAATGAAATATTATGTCTTATTACTTTTGATACTATATGTAGTTCCAAATTTGCCTCAAATTATGTAGATCGTAGCTTGCCAACACCCAGAAGTAACGATGTCTTTATTGATATCCATGAACCTTCCATCTTTAGATTTAGCATACTTAGTTTTGAATATGGTTATCCTACTCCTAGGTTAGGAAAGGTTTGGGTACTGCAGCTAGGTCTCATTGGGCAATGATACATTAGATCCCATATGCCTAGCATAGAAAGTTTATTTAGATAATAAGATAGGATGATTAAGGTTAGACATTTTGGCGTTGTCTCCAAAATGTCAAATTAAAGGTTAGATTCAGAAAACAAGTGGGTTAAAGAGGTTTAGAAAGTATAGATTTTTCTATGAGATTAAATTAGGAAGGAGTTTTTTTAGCCTTTGTATGTAGTAGAAGCAAAAGTAGTGGAATCTAGGGGACAACTCAAAATGGCAAGCCCTAAGGACATGGATGAATGGTTTTGAGGTAGAGAACTT
>Ga0209208_10004600_pt1 | contig 19504 bp, 21 predicted proteins | sample S1TSphfallax_3_FD_187694 | JGI IMG/M metagenome (GOLD analysis project Ga0209208, IMG submission 187694) | Host-associated microbial communities from peat moss isolated from Minnesota, USA - S1T2_Fd - Sphagnum fallax MG (SPAdes) (version 2) | ecosystem: Host-associated > Plants > Peat moss >... | reverse complement strand
GATGAAAGTGATTGGCATCCCGGACAATGATTCTTCTCCCTACAATCTTGGCGGTGAACTTTGTGGCTGTGTGGCAGTCACCACATACCTGCAGATTCTTGAAAATCCGGAGTGGAGTACCAGGAGGTGTGCTGATGAGCCCAAATGCAATCGCCAGTTTCTCACTATGGTGACACAAATGAATCACCTTTTTCTCTTCCTCGACATCATGCAGTGCAAACTGGGTATCTGGAACAAACTCTGTGTCGTGTATTTGCCCTGTCAATGTCTTCAGCGCTGCATGGATTTCATTCATCTGAGGATGGTCTTGATCATTGACCAGAAATGTATGTACCTCGTCATTCACTTCAATCCAAGTGCGACCTGGTTGTTTCCACAAAAGTAACCGAGTCTGGCTGCAAACCTTCCTGTCGCAGTTGCTGAAATAGTTCCAATGCCTTCTGTCCTTGCCCACCTTTGACATATCCAGATATGAGAGCATTCCATGAGATCACATCATCATGCAAAGGCATGTTGTTGAACACCCTCACAGCGTCATCCAGGCTCCCACACTTGGCATACATGTCAATGAGGCTACTCCTCACAAACTTATTCAACTCGCAACCACATTCAATGATGTGCTCATGTGCACGTCTGCACTCTTTGAGTGTCCCAACAACTGCACATGCATTCAGCACTGCCACAAAAGTGACAGAGTCTGGCTGTAGGCCTTCCTGTTGCATTTGCTGGAATAGCTCCAATGCCTCCCGCTCTTGCCCACATTTCACATACCCAGATATGATAACATTCCAGGAGACAACATCACATAGTGACATCTTCTCAAATACCCTCACAGCATCTTCCATGCTCCCACATTTTGCATACATGTCCACAAGGCTATTCCCCACAATGAGATTCAACTCATATGAACTTTGTGTAATCTGCTCATGAACACGTTTGCCCTCTCCAAGTGCCATCACACTGGCACATGCATTCAGTAGTGCAACAAATGTGATACAGTCTGGCTGCACACATTCCTGCTGCATTTGTTGAAATAGTTCCAGTCCTTGCCCACATGTCACATGTCCTGCTATGAGAACATTCCAGGAGACCACATCATGTAAAGGCACCTTGCCAAACACTCTTGTGGCATCTTCTAACCGCCCACATTTTGCATACATGTCTACAAGGCTGTTCACCACAAACTTATTGGACTCACAACCACATTGAATGATGTGCTCATGAGCACAACTGCCCTCTTCAAGTGCCCCGACACTTGCACATGCATTCAGCACCCCCACAAAAGTGACAGGGTCTGGCTGTAAACCTTCCTGTTGCATTTGTTGGAACAGATCCAATGCCTCATGCGCTTGCCCACATTTCACATGTCCTGCTATGATAACATTCCAGGAGACCACGTCACGTGTGGGCATCTTCTCAAATACTCTCACTGCATCCTCCATGCTCCCACATTTTGCATACATGTCCACAAGGCTACCCCCAACAAATCTATTTGACTCGAAACCATATTGAATGATGTGCTCATGAACACACCTGCCCTCTTCAAGTGCCCTGACACTTGCACATACATTCAGCACCGTCACAAAAGTGACAGGGTCTGGCAGCAAACCTTCCCATTGCATTTGTTGAAATAGTTCCAAGGCCTTCTCTCCTTGCCCACATTTCACATGCCTGGATATGATAATATTCCAGGAGACCACATTATGGGAAGGCATCTTGTTGAACACTCTCACAGCATCTAGCAAGCTTCCACATTTCGCATACATGTCCACAAGGCTACTCGCCACGAATTTATCTAGCTCACACCCATTTTGAATGATCTGCTTATGAGCTCCTCTGCCATCTTCGAGTGCTCGTAGGCTAGCACATGCATTCAGCACTTGAACAAATGTGAACTTGTCTGGACTTATGCCACCTTCTCGTTGCATTTCCTTGAAACACTGCAGTGCCATTTCAGGTTGCCCATCCTTCACATGTTTTTGAAGCTTTCTATTCCATGAAAACCTGTTCAACTGCACTGTGCCTGGTGCCATTGCTGCCACCTCTGCTTCCACCATGAGGGTTTGTCTCGGTCATCAAGCCACAGCCCCTCCTCTGACTCCTTATGTGTGAAATCAGGATAACCTGCACTCATCTATGACACCCAGAAATCCATCCAGACCAAGCTGATCAGCTATGTAGCTATTCTTCACAGCTCAGGCAAACCCACCACTCTTTTCTTACAAGAAACTGAGAAAAAACCATACTGACCTAACAGAGGATATCTTGCACTCATCTATGGCACCAGAAATCCATCCAGATCAGGCTGTTCAGCTATGTATTCTTTCTTCACAGCTCAGGCAAACCCACCATGCTTTTCTTACAAGAAAAACTGAGAAAGCCAAGGCTTTAATGCCTGTTCCCACAAGACCTAGAGAATTCCACATACAAGAAGAAAACTGTGACAGGAGTCTGTTTACCTTCTCTGGCCTGCCATCCCACCACTGGGAAGGATCTAAAAAACACTCCCTCCAAAGTTTCTCTCTGCGTTCGGTGTCCTTAAAGAATTTCTTCTTGACCTTGGGTGGTGGTCCTTTCCTCTCCACAAAAGTCTCGAGAGTAACTCCTCCTATGGAGGAGCAATACACAATCACCAAGTTGTTGCTCTTCTTGTTCTTCTCTCTCTTCTTGGAGCAGTAGTACTGTATCTTGTTGTTGGTGGTGTTGTTGTTTTCTGCCTTCTTTCCCTTGTTTTGCAAGCGTTGATGAACTGGTGTTTGCAACAAGCAGAAGGAGGAGCAGGGTTTCCATGCCAGATCTTGCGGCAGTGCCATGGCCATTTGTGCTTGATGATTAGCCTGCTGCTGCTGCTGCTGCTGCCATCATTCCCTCGACTTGGCAAGCAAGATCAGTGTTTGGCTCTCTCTCTCTCTCTCTCTCTCTCTCTGTGGCTCTGCCCTTTTTGCTTTTCAGTACATATCCATCGCAGACACACACATTGGGGTGGCCCACCACACACTGGGGGCGGGCGGACGGAACTCGTTCTTCTGATGACGTTCAGATGAAGAAGCGGCAGTTGTCTGTCATCGAATGTTCTGATCAAAAGCTGCGGATTCCCGACAATTGTTGTTGTGGAAGAATCAGATCCCCCAATTGCCACAGGGCGGGGATTTGGTGGAGAGAGAGTTGAGCAACAAGTTGGTAAGATTCTCTCATCAGATCCGCATTGGATCGGTGGTGGTTTCTTGTTACAGTGTCTTCTTCTGCTGCTGAGGAGTATCCATCTCTCTCTACTTGCTAACCAGCTAGCTACTTCTGTCCTGCCGCTGCTTCTTCTTCTGCTGCTGTCTTGATTTCTTTAGTGTCTGTCTTCTGACTCAGTGCGCTCATCGGGTAAGACTGAAACCGAGTGGAGATTCCTGTTGCCGGCGGCAGACACTGTCGTCATTCTCCTCGTTCCTTCGTTGCTCCATGTATGCGCATGACGTATTTCATGGCGACCACGGAGTGCTCGCATTCAACTAGCGCGGTCGTGTCGTCGTGATTTTTTGTTTTGATACAAACCGACGATTGTGGTATCGAGGCGCGCGTCTTTCGCACTATTTCGAAGACGACCCATCTCGCAGGGTTCCGAGCATTGTCGCTTGTTTTGCTCAAGCTCTGCAGAGTTAGGGTTTGTGTTTTCGCAGCTGATCTGAAACCCAAGCAAGCCGGCTAGCGAGCGCTCGCACGATTGTCGTGCCGCGCGCCTCTTTCGTGCAATTTTCAGACGACCCATTTGGCAGGTTTGCCAGCATTCGCTTGTTGTGCTCAAGCTCTGCAGAGTTAGGGTTTTTGTTTTCGCAGCTGATCTGAAACCAAGCCAGCCAGCCAGCGCTCGCTACGAAGTAGAGTACGAGTGGGTTGGTGTGCAACATAACAACAAGAAGCGTGCCAACAAAAAGAAACGCTTCCGGGGTTGTCATAGAATGGCGAAGAACAAGTTTCCGGGAGGAATTTCTGATGCAACATTTGGGTATTGAAGAAGCTCATGGAAACAGATGCAACAGGAATGGGTGAGGACTCTCAGCAGCAGCAGCAGCAAACGATGCAAGGACAAGCGCAAGATAAATCACAAACATCACAAGGACTACCACAATCTCCACCAGTAGTAGCAGGAGGAACATCTCCACCACACCCACAACAGCAGCAACAACAACAACAGCAGCTGCAGCTGCTGCAAGGACCAACTGCATCACCACGACCTGCCCCTGGATACAGAGTTGTGAACACAATCTGCGAGAAAAGAGATGATGGTCCAGGACCGCGCTGTGGTCACACATTGACAGCAGTAGCAGCTGTAGGGGAGGAAGGGAGCCCTGGCTATGTGGGTCCACGTCTCATTCTCTTTGGTGGTGCAACTGCACTGGAAGGCAACACTGGTCCTGTAGGTCCACAAGGATCACCTGCTGGTGCAGGGATTAGTATGTGTACCTCCTCCCTGCAAGCAATCTCCTCCTCATCTGTTTAGTTTTGTTTGTTTTTCCTGCTTCCAGTTTGCGATTCTGCAGAGCAATGTTTCACAGATCTTGGGTTGAACAAAATCTGCCTTTGACTGCCTTGAGAACCATCTTGCTCTGATTCATTCAGGTTGAAAGCAAGCTTCAAAAAGCTAACAAAATCAAAGCAAAATGCTTGTAGTAGATGGATGCGCCAGAGGTGGTTTTAGGGTTAGTCATAGCAGCTGTTGTGAGTGGGTTTGTTTTCTCCTGAGTCCCAGAGTTTTCTTTTGTTGAATCCATCGCTGGCATTGCTGCTCTTGTTGTTGGGTACCAACAGGATTAGCTGGAGCTACTGCAGATGTGCATTGCTTTGACATTCACAACACCAAATGGACAAGGTGAGTTTTCTTCTTTTGATCTTTTTTTTCCTCAAAAGACAAACAAATTTCAATGAGAAGAAAGCAAGAAAGAAGAGGTGGCTCCTACCCAAGTACACCACTCTTGTTGGTCAACACAAAACCTTCCTCCTCCAAATTGTCTTCTGAGGCAAATCTGCTTCATGTTTGCCGAGCTTCAATTTTGTGGAGATTTAGGGTTTACTCCTAAAGCACATTCATGTGTGTGGGTGCTCAGGACCAACTGATGTTGGAATCTTTGGTTCAATTTGAAGGCAGTTTGTGCATGGATCTAGGAAGCATCTTATATCATAAATGAGAGTAAATCCTGTTCTTTGTTCCTGGGGTTTAGTACTACTACTCTGTGCTGTTTTTTTGGTCCCTGTTTGTGTGATTATGTAAGTGTTTTTTGTCCTGGTTTGCACAAAAACAGGCTTATTCCTGTTGGGGATCCACCATCTCCACGTGCAGCACATGCAGCCACAGCTGTTGGCACCATGATAGTAGTTCAGGTATGATAATAGAAAACACCAACAGTTGAAAACCCACATGACAAAAGCTTGAGCATTTTAAGGAAATCAAATGGAATCCATTTTCAAGCAGACAATTCTTGTATGTTGAATGAATACTGTGCAGTGGTTTATGGATTGACAAATGGGTATATGGCTGCTTGGAATGAACAGGGAGGCATAGGACCAGCAGGGCTTTCCACTGAGGACCTCCATGTCCTTGACCTAACACAAGCAAAGCCAAGATGGCACAGGTGGGTTATATGTATTTGTCCTTTTCCTTCTTTTGCATTGTTGTTGTTCTTCATGGTTATCAGATCACATCATAGAATCTTATCTTGTTTCAGGGGAGGAAGTTTCTGAACAGGGAGAGAAGTATGGCTGGCAGGGTCGTTGTGCAAGGACCAGGACCAGGTCCTCGGTATGGACATGTCATGGCATTAGTGGGCCAGCGGTTTCTTGTCTGCACAAGTGGCAATGATGGTTAGTCCTGCAGCAATTTGTGAGCTCGGTGTCCTCAAGTTGGTTATGGTTCAATGAAGGACTCAGATGTGTTTTTCACAGAGTTCTGACTCAAAGCTGTTAACTTGCAGGGAAACGTCCGCTTGCAGATGTATGGGCTCTAGATACAGCAGCAAAGCCCTATGAATGGCGAAAGCTGGATCCAGAAGGAGATGGACCTCCCCCTTGCATGTATGTAATAGCATTTGACTGATACAAAAATGCCTGGGGTGTTGTACTTCTCTTCCCGCACCTTTTTCTTTTGCTACTACTCTAGCAGCAGGAGCATTTTTTACTTGTGTCTCTCTGTGCACCAGGATCTTTTTTATGAAAGAAGTGTGTTCCTTTATCTGATTGCAGATATGCAACAGCAAGTGCTCGTTCAGATGGTCTGCTGCTTCTTTCTGGTGGAAGAGATGCTAACAGCGTGGTATGAGCCATGAACCATCATTTGCTTATATCCAGAACATCATCAAGTATACCAGGAAGACTGATTGCTAAGGTTGTTGTTGCCTGTAGCCACTTGATACTGCATATGGACTTGCAAAGCATCGAGATGGACGGTGGGAGTGGGCTATCGCTCCTGGCATCTCGCCTTCTTCAAGATACCAACATGCAGCAGTGAGTTTGCACAGAAAACACTTCTGCAAGCACTTCACATCTATGTCTTGTTCAACTTCTTGACTATCATTCTCTTAAGTCCAATTCCTGTCATGGGACATGTGGGTGACACTCAAAACATGTGGGACACACAAATCTGGGAGCCTTTACTTATGCTTTTTTTGGGGGGGTCATTCTTGTGCAGGTGTTTGTAAATGCTAGGCTCCATGTTTCAGGAGGAGCACTTGGAGGTGGTCGGATGGTTGAAGATGCATCCAGTGTTGCAGGTCTGTAATTATAAGCTGACTAGGGAACCTGACATTTTTTTAGAGAATGTGCCTGCTGCTGCACCTCATAGGCTGCTCTCTCCCCCTTTGTGCCCTTCTACACAGGTCAGCTTTCAGAATTTTATGGTGGTGATGTCTACTTGAGGATAACTTTCTGGGGAGTGGGAGCTGCTGGTCTCTTATCATTTCCAATGATACAGGGCTATGCTGGTGTACTGCTGGACAGTCATCTCTTTCTGCTGCGCACACAAATTGTTGTGAGGGCACAACCCCAAGGCACACACACATTTCGTAAAACCCATAAAATTGGGTGCCAGCAAATGGATGATGATGGATTGGAAGAAAAAACCTGGTTCTGCACTGGCAAGGATCAGTATGGTAATTGCTGCACTAGAATTGTGCCTCATGAACCTCTGAGTGCCTCCACAGACCTTTTTATAAAAAAAGAGTCAACATCCATTGACTCTTGGAATCTAGTATGGACCACCACCCCTTCTCAAAATAAATTAGAGGAGTTTCTTCAGATACTCCTATCTGAAAGAATTATGCTACTACCCATTTTGATGCTGGGCTTTGTGAGTCTAAAATTCTGATGGGTGGCAGCTGCACTTTCTCATCTCATCAATCTTTCTTATTGATGGATGACAAGTGCTCTTCTGAAATGGAGCTTTGTTTCTTGCTTGTGAGGTGTGAAGCATTTTGGAGATGAGTTTAGAAACCTTAAACCCTAAACCTGGTGAAATGCTTATATCAGGCTCCTGATCACTATTCTGGAAACCTCTCTGGGTAGCCAGAATGGAATGTGAGCTCTCAATTGGTCAAAACTCATTATTTTTAGAAGAGCACATGCAACACGAAATGTGTTGGTAATGCCATTGTTTTTGATATGAAAAGGAAGGGTCTTAGTCTGTTACAAGCTCTACCATGAAGCAATATGTGAAATCCAGGAATCACTGGAGAAAACATAGAAACATTCAGGATAGAAGGGGAGGAGTGCATGGTTTAGGGTTTAGGGTGAGCTTTGACTGACGACATTTTTAACATAGTAGTCAATCTCTGTTTGCATTTGGGGTTGCCTATGCTGTAACTAAGCAGACATCCTGATACTTGTGAGGACAGATGTGTACAGATCTATACTGAGTCTTAGATCTTCCAAATCAGGAGAGACAAATTCAGATTTGTAGCAGCAACATGGAATCTCCTTGGTAGAGAATAAAGCTGTAGCCCAATCTTTGAGAATACTTGCAACTCTGAGTGAGATGTGGGTTTTGTGCAACAGTTCTGGATACAGCTGCGGGGGTGTGGTGTGATAGGAAGGGGGTGGTGACATCCCCTCGTACAGGAAGGTACAGTAATGATGCATCAGGTGGTGATGCAGCCAGTGAGCTCACAAGACGGTGCCGTCATGCTGCTGCAGCCGTAGATGATCTCGTTTTTGTGTATGGTGGGCTTAGGGGAGGTATGCATGGGTGTCACACTTTATGTCTCTATGTTGCCCTTTTGCCCATCCTGGAAAAAGCTTTGAAGAATCCAAAACATATTTGTTATCCAGTTTTATAGTGTTCTGAAATGTTGTGGCAACTTCTGATCAATGCAATTGCAATTGAACAATTGTCTGTTGCAGGAGTGTTGCTTGACGATCTTTTAGTAGCAGAAGACTTGGCAGCTGCAGAGACGACATCTTCAGCATTGCATCATGCTGCATCTGTGGCTGCCTCTTCACCAGTATCACCACCTCCTAGCATGTCCAAGCAACCTGAGACAGAAAAGCCTGTTGAATCAGAGGCTTCATTAACTGATAAGTCTGTGATTATGGCCAGTCCAGTTGGAGCACCGTTGAATGGTGATGCGATCATGGACATCAGCACTGAAAATGCTCTTTCACATGGACATCGGTATGTCAATGGAAGCTTATGAATGTGCTTTAGAAGAAATTGGGTTCACACATCCTTCCTCTTTCCCTTGAGAGCATTCAGGCTGATGTCATCACCTGTGTGGCATAACTTGTTTCTTTCTTTGACCTCTTTAAAGTCTGCAATGAGAAGTCTCCTGTTACATTGCAAAGTCGTACCCATGAGAGAGGTGGTTGTGGGGAATGATGGTTGTTGGCAGGAGCGAAAGAAAAGGAATAGAGACACTCGTGGAGGCATCAGCAGCTGAGGCTGAGGCAATCAGTTCAGCCTTAGCCAAAGCCACTGCAATCCATGAGACAAATGGGAAGGTGGATAAACAAATCCCTGATCAAGATGCAGGTCCTGAAGCCACCACACTTAATGGAAACCAACCAACGTCTACACCTTCTGCAGCTCTTGTTCCCCCCCCCAATAAATCATCTATTGCTGGCATTTCAAATTATTCTACACCAACAGGAGTCAGGCTGCATCATAGAGCAGTAAGCACGGCTGCAAAATCATCCATGGTGTTATAGCTAGGTCAAGTTCTTTCAGTCAAATAAGTGAGGTATTTTTTCTGGTGATTTTATATGTATTGCCTGTTGGTTTCTGTGATTGACTGCTGCAGCCTAGACCCAGAACCACCAGATTTGGTTCTAAGGTCAGGTCCAGGTTCATATAAACCTGCTGGGTCCAGTTCTTGGCCAGTCCTGGGTCCATGTAGACCTGCCGCGTCTGGTTCTTAGACCTGGATCCAGACCTGTACCTGGCCAGAAATCTAGAACCAGCCAACACTGGTTTCAATGTATGGTTTGTTGGGATGTGTCTATCTTCTGAGGTCTGTCTTCTTTGGATCATTGCAGGTTGTTGTGGCAGCAGAGTCAGGAGGTGCTTTAGGGGGTTTGGTGAGGCAGTTGTCAATTGATCAATTTGAAAATGAGGGGCGACGTGTCAGTTATGGAACTCCAGATAGCACATCTCAAGCAAGACGGCTTTTGGACAGGCAGATGTCAATAAGTGGTGTGCAGAAGAGGGTAGGTACTCTCTCTCTTTGGATTTTACTTAGAAGAGTATACAAGCATGCATAGGTATGACCCATCTGCCTGCCCTGTTACAGCCCTGACTGATTGTTTGGGTGAACACTTCCTTGGCTTCTTCTGCAGGTGCTAGCCTACTTGCTCAAGCCACGTGGTTGGAAACCACCAGTAAAGAGACATTATTTCATGGATAGCAGTGAGATAGCCGAGCTTTGTGATGCTGCTGAACGGTTGTTCACCCGGGAACCGAGTGTGCTGCAAATCAGAGCTCCTGTGAAGATTTTTGGTGATCTTCATGGACAGTTCGGTGATCTTATGCGCCTGTTTGATGAATATGGGTCCCCTTCAACAGCTGGAGACATAACGTAAGCTTTTTTTTTTTTCCAGTTAGCAGAGTTATCTTTCTGCAAAACTTTACCTCAATCTGAAGGTTTCCAACTTGAATGCCTGGGCTTCAAATTCCACAGTTCTGAGTGCTGTTGTGATGAAGCTGTTGGGAGAAGCTTGATAAAGACCCAATTCAGATGAGCACATTGTGTTGAAGAACCCCTTTTAATTTGATTTGTTGTGTCCTTTGCACCAGGGTTACTAATATGCTAATCAGCACTCATTTGGATCTTCAGCATTGTAATTTACCCTGTTGCAAAATTTTGTTTGTTTGTCCCCACAATGATGAAGTGGGAGGGTCTAAAGCTTGCAATCTCAATTTGTACAGGTATATTGATTATCTTTTTCTGGGGGACTATGTGGATCGAGGGCAACATAGTTTAGAAACAATCACTCTACTACTTGCTCTTAAGGTAAAAGCTGTTACAAGTCCCCCAACTTTACTTCCCACAACCAAAGGTAGTTTGACTGCAAATAAATTTCCTGTTTTTTTACTTGTTGTACATGCTACAAGTTACAATTCTACAGATTTGTGTGGTTGCATTGTTCAGATTGAATATCCCATGAACATCCACCTGATACGTGGCAATCATGAAGCTGCAGACATCAATGCTCTATTTGGTTTCCGCATTGAGTGCATCGAACGCATGGTTGGTGCTTCCTCTCTCTCTTGTCACAGATGTGACATACATCGCTTTTTATGGGTTTCTAATGTTAGGATGTGTACCCATTTGACAAAATGAGTCTTTGTGAGTACTACTATTAGAAGAATGAATATACTAGATTTGCAATCTCAGGGAGGTTGTATTGCAAAAGTTTAGGGCCCAATATTCTAAGAGCTTTTCTGTCAACTATTATGTATATGCAGGGAGAAAGGGATGGCATATGGGTATGGCAACGCATCAATCAGCTATTTAACTGGTTGCCTCTTGCTGCTGTCATTGAGAAAAAAATCATTTGCATGCATGGTGGAATTGGAAGGTCCATCAACTTTGTACAGCAGATTGAAGATCTGAAACGACCCATTACCATGGAGGCTGGCTCTGTTGTGCTCATGGACCTCCTCTGGTATGTGTGAGGATTGCAAAGTGCAAACCCCCCCAAGTGCCCAGAATTTGAAGTAGGTCTGCAGTTTCTGTTGATGCACTGGATGTGTACTCTATCCAGTTGGGTGAATTGAGATCAGGAATCAGAAACAATCATCTGAAATATTTTTTTGTGCAGGTCGGACCCAACAGAAAATGACAGTGTTGAAGGTTTACGTCCAAATGCACGAGGACCCGGATTGGTTACCTTTGGAGTAAGTAAAATACTCATTCTTCTTGAATACCTGCAAAGAGTCTTGCTTATGGCTCATTTGTTGGGTCCTTCAAGTGCTCCTATACACTCTGCAGTTATTAACTTTTGAGTCATTTTTTGTTCTCCAGCCTGACAGGGTCATGGAGTTCTGTAAGAACAATGATCTCCAGCTTATTGTCCGAGCTCATGAATGTGTGATGGATGGGTTTGAGCGATTTGCTCAAGGTCACCTCATTACTTTGTTCTCTGCCACAAATTATTGTGGTAAGTCACTTTTTTTTCCCCCTAACCACATTGTCTTCAGGCTCCTGAGCCCAGGCACTTTTAGAAAAAGAAGCAGACAGAGAAGAGGAAGGAATTGAATTAAAATTGGGATATTTTTCTTTTTTGGTGGGTTTTTTCATAAGTGCAGGGACAGCCAACAATGCAGGAGCAATTCTGGTTCTTGGAAGGGACCTGGTAGTGGTGCCCAAGCTTATCCACCCTATCCCACCTGCCATTCCTTCCCCTGAGTCATCACCGGAACGCCACCACGAAGAGATGTGGATGCAGGTGAAAACACTTCCATCATCTATCTAGCTTTCACTTGGGTAACTTCTGCATTGAACTTGACATTCAGAACCTAGCTTGTACCTATGAACTTGGTGAAGGGTTGTCACAAAATACATCTTTCATGTTTGTTGAGATCAAGCTTCACTATGAACAGCTGGTATCTCTACATTTCAGTCTGAAATGAGTCTGAAATGGGGTCATGGGTATTGCCCAAGTGTAGGAGCACATAGCTGGGCTGTACAAAGTGGTATGTCTGGTGGGTTTTCTCCAAATTGTGAACCAGAACATTATGTGTATTCATGAATTTGAAGGTTTTTACAATTTGGGTTTTTTTCAGGAACTCAATGTGCAAAGACCTCCAACTCCAACAAGAGGGCGACCCCAACAGGCAAATGATCGTAGCTCTTTAGCCTGGATTTGATTTGATGGCCAGTTTTGTTTAATCATTTTTTAACCTTGTCTGTACTCTGTAGCCACTAAGTCTGCAGATATTGTTCTGTTTTTATTATTAAAAAAATAAGAAACTGTTACATATTTTGTCACGGTCTAGGGTTAGGTTAGAGTTTTTAAGAACATAAGCATGGTGATTAAAAGGTGGGGGAGGAAGCTGTAGATATGAGCCCTGATTGAGCTCACAATAACAGCAGCTTCACATCACTTCCCCTTTTCTCTAAAATTTGTTGTTGAGCTTGACATCTGATGAGCATATTTTGACCATTATTTTGAAGACCGATTTGTGATAAATATTACTCTGGGGTAGCCATTTTCAAACAGCTCCTATCCTACCTGAGTCATATTTGGCTCAGGAACAAGAAAATATTTAGCATGTGGACTCTTTTTATTCTTGAAAAAGCCTTTCATCTCTTTGGAGAGTGCTGGCATTTATCTCTCAACCTCTCAATTTGAGCAACATGATAATGTTCATGTTCCTGTTGCCCAGAAGAAAACACCCATGAAAACCCATCATAGTCTATGCTGCACTTGCCCACTTTTGTCAGTCCCCAGCACTCGCAGCTGTCTAAAAGTCATCCTCAATATTGTTTTGGTTGTCATCCTCAAATGGGTTTGTGTGCTCTTCCTCTTCTATGAATTGTTCTTTGTGTTTCTGTTTTTCCAAATTCATTTCTTCTTCTCTGGTTTTAATTTCAATGGGTCAAGAAAATTTATTCATGTGTGGTGGATTTCTGTTTGGGTAACCTCTGCCTTTGGATAATCAACATGATTATTTCAAGCTTTTCTTAAATCCTTTAAGTGGGGCGTTTTTCAAAACCCATTGTTATATGTTAGTGGGTTTTCAGGAATTCATGCTCTGAAGCTTCTTCATGGTGAGCTCAGTGTTCTTTGAATCTCAAGTCTTGCTGCTGCAATGTGAACAATTCAACACCTTATACTTTCAATTCTACTTTCCTTCTTCTATTTGCACTAGCATATGTCCATTCCAAACCCTTCTTAACAGAACTCTGGTATCTCATTTCAACAATTTCAAAACCTTGGAGCAGATCCATCTACACTGGGTATGTCTTTTTTTCCATCTTTGTTGGCTTATAGAGTTTTCATTAAAAGTCATCCTGTCTTCACCCTGTCTTTGGTGCTCTTTTCACCCCCTAATATTAGGTCTACTTTTATATGAGGATTTTTGAAAGATGATATTTTGGCTTGTGTTGAAACTTGAGATTAGTTATAATAGAGTTATAATAATATCTTGAAGGATTTTGGTTTCTTTTAGAAGAATTTTTGAAGATTATATTTCTTGCATGGTGAAAATATTCAAGTTTCCATAATTCTTCTTTGGCCTTAAGATACTTTTTAGTGTAAATGGCAAGGCCACAATGTGACACATCCCCTTGTTGGAATTTGGATTTAGTTAAATTATTTATGTATGCTTTAATCATATTGTTTGGTCATAGTTATCCTTTACAACGTATTTTTTCTTTTCAATTTTTTATTTATTACTCATTTACATTTGATTTTCAAAATATTTTTTCACCTCACCCTTGATCCATTTATTTTTCCACCAAAATAATAATAATAATAATAATAATAATAATAATAATTTGGTGTTTTCCATTTTCCAAGTTTGAAATTTTGTTACCTTTTTTTCTAGGATTTTTTTCTTGCCTTCAAAATAGGGAATTAAATCTAACATTGGAAGTTTTTAAAAATCTGACCTTAAACTGGAAAATATCTATTTTCCACCATTCTATTTTGTGAATATTAATTTAACAAATTTGAATGTGAACAGAGAAGTTTTCTACCTTCTTTTCATGGAAATCGAAATAAAATCGAAATAAAATCAAAATAAAATAAAATTTTTAGTTTATTACATTTTATTTGGTTAAAAAAAAAGAGAAGAAGATCCAACGGTCAGAGATGCAGCCTCAAAGCCACCTGGCACTAACTTGAGCACCCCCCTTGTGTGAATAGCGCCATTTGACCCCAAAAGTTGCCACGTGGAGAATATTGCAGATTTTAATTCTTGCCCCCCCCTATGGGTCCACCTGGCACCTTTCTGTTTGAAGGAATCGAAATTTAGGGCATACGTGACACACTACGGTTTGCACCGACTGTAGAGCCGCGTGTACTTAGTGCCAGATGTCAGGTGATTTCTCTCTTTTGCCGCCATGTCAGCAGTTGTCGAGGTCCCCCCTATCTAGACCGTATCGTTAATGAAATTCATGGAAGTCTCATCCATAAGGCAAATGAATTATTCATCCACGAAACCACGACTTGGTAATTGGAGATAATTTCTTTCAGGGTTCCCAAATTGACGCTACTCTCCTTCAAAAAGAAATGGGAAAAAGAAAAGATGAAACACCTCTATGATGGTCGGTGATCTCCTAACCTAGACTGTACTTCCAAGAAGATAACATTTCTCATCCATAATGCAATTTATTCATCCAAGAAACCACGACTTGGTCCATAATGCAATTCATCCATCCAAGAAACGACGACTTGGTCCATAATGCAATTCATTCATCCACACATCCATCGACCATTTATTCCATCCAACAGTCGTCGATTACCAAGTCATTTTCAGGTTTCCCCCTTTTAAAGAAGACAAACGAAAAAGAAAAGAAATAATCCTCTTATGATGGTCGGTGATCAACACAGTAAGGCGAAGGGGTGGGTAGGTAGGTAGGTAGGTAGGTAGGTAAGTGGGTAGCTAGCTAGGTAGTTAGCTAGGTACAGACCAGCCAATGAACTTACTAGTCAGTTGGGCAGAAAAAAAAAAACTAGACCAATAGTACCGTGACACGTTTGAAAATTTTCAAATATATGGGCCCCACACACACGCGCGCATTTGTGCTCTTTTGGGAACTACCTAATGTGAAAATATTGAGGGTTATTTTACTTAATTTGGCTAAACAATTTTCAAATTATTTATTAGCTACTAATTGGAAATTAATTTAGCATTAAATCACTTCATTAAAGTTGTGATTAGGAGGAACCTGACTATATACCATCCCTCTTTGTTTCCGAGAAACGCGTAGCAGGCTTTCTTTTCCTGGCGAAACTTGGTCAAGAAGTGAAAAGAAAACTCAGAAATTCGAAAATGAAGTGCTTTATGACAGTTTCAATCGCCAGAAGTGAGGGAGAAAAAATCGAAGAAATAGCCAGACAGTTCTGCATTTGGTTCATTGTAGCCAGAAAACTATGGAAGGATTGTTGATTAAAGCTTTCTGCTTCAAATCTGGGATATAGCCATATTTGGCTAAATCTTCCTACTGTCGATTGCCACTTTTTCTACAGCTTCCTATGGATGAATCCGTAGCTTTTGGCTACTTTAAAGAAATTCCCAAAAACAGGGCGAAAAGAAAACCTAAGAAACTTGAAAATGAAGTACTTTTTGAAAGTTTCAATCGCCAGAAGTGAGTTTAAAAAAAAAAAAAGTAAAAGTAGCCAGAATTCTACATTTTGGTTCTCAGTAGTTGTAGCCAAAAATTATAGATCGATGATTAAAGCTTTTGTGCTTCATATCTGGTAACTTATAGCCAGATTTTTCTTATTCTTCCGAGAGATGATCGCCATTTTGTCTACCGCTTCCTGTGGACGATCGCCACTTTGGGTACTTGAAGAAATTCCCAGAAATACACTGATATTTTCATTTCGTAGGTGCTACTCCACTGCTAATCAAAGCGCTAATTGCGTGCTAATTACCGCGCAGAAGATGATGGTTAGCTAATCAAAGCGCTAGTGACGTGCTAATTACCGCGCAGAAGATTAAGATTTGCTAATCAAAGAGCTAATGACGCCATAATACCGCTCAGAAGGTTAAGATTAGCTAATCAAAGCGCTAATGACGTGCTAGTTAGCGCGCAGGAGATTAGTATTAGCTAATCAAAGCGCTATTGACGTGTTAATTACCGCGCAGAAGATTAAGATTAGCTAATCAAAGCGCTAATGACGTGCTAATCACCGCACAGAAGATTGGCATTACCTAATTAAAGCGCTAATTGCGAGCTAATTACCGCGCAGAAGATCGAGATTAGCAATTGGATTTTGTACATGTGCGCTTTTGTTCTACGCTGTTGTTGTTGCGGCATTTCCTCGCTGCCATTGTGTGCCCTTTGCGCGCGCGCACAAGATTGTCGTGCGTTGCTGAGCAGTGCTCGCCTCTGAAACAGAACAGAACAGAACTGAAGAAATCGGAAGAGATCAGAAGAAGTGGAAGAAACAGCTGTGAGAAGAGGATTCTTTCATGAAGACGATAATAGTGGTGGCACGAGCTGGAGGAAGAAGGAAGTGAAAGCTAGAAGAAAAATCGAACAGAAAATCGATGCACGTAGCAATAGCTTGGATTCAATTCTGTAGTTGAAGCTGGAGGCGAAGAATTAGTTACGAGAGGAGGAGAAGAAGTTGTGCAGGGACCGGCGCCTGTTGCTGCTGCTACCACAAGACGTCACAAATCGGTGGACGAAGAAGCTGAAGGAGGGAGAGCAAAGGTGCTGCAGTTGCTACGGAAACTGTAGAAGCTGCAGGGGAGGGAGAATATAGAATTGTTGGAAAGTCGGATTAGGAAGGACGATATGGAGGAGAGGATGGAAATTTAGTGGAAGAAAAAGAGAGGTGGAGGAAAGCAGGCTTGTGGAGGGAAAGTAGTAGGAGAGAGGAAGAAGCAGGGCGACAACAACAAGAGCCGGCAGAAGACCGAGACAGAAGAGAGACTAAAAGACGAAGAGAAAAGGAGAACACGTACGCGGAAGAATAGGAGGAACGAGATCAAGGAGCACTGTACAAGAGGAGAAGGAGGAAGGAGCATCATGTGGGATTCATTGTTAAAGAAAAGCTTCCGAGCGTCCAAATGGTAAGAGACTGGACGCCAAGCGTTGGAACCTTGGCTTTTCCGGGACATCATGCATCAGGAAACGATGCAGTTTCTTCAGCTTCAGCTTCAGAATGCTGGATTTTGTGCGAGTCGGAATGAGACCGGATTTTGAACCTGACTTGCCTCATGAAATCCTTGAAAACAATGCACAGTTTGTGTTGAAGAACCTGCAGCTTCAGATTCCATTCCAGAGTTCTCATCAGACATGAGAGCAGACTCTGCAGGAGTTCCCTAGAGCGAATTCCAGAGCATTAGGCTTTATGCTAGAGTCATGTTGAGATCATTGTTTTTCTGATGAGATAAGAGTCACAAGATACATCCAGGCACTTTCAGAAATAGCTGCTCTAGAGTTGATACCTTGTTTTTCCAGCTCAATTCCTAGTATGGCGCTTGCTGCCTGATTGTGATAGTTGGAGGTTGTGGTTGAAGGATGGAAAATTATGTAGGATTGGCCACATCCTACATATCACACAGAAACGCATTGTCCACTGTGGCCTGGTTTGGCAATTGTTTTACTTGTGCCTGATTGGTAGTCTGGCCATTTTGTTTTTTGTATGTGGGATGGATGCAACAGCAAGACACTGCTGCGGCTAGCAATGGCACGCATCAAGTTGTTCCGCAACAAGCGTGACATTCAGGTGAAGCAGTTGCGCAAGGAAATTTCTCAGCTTCTTGCTTCTGGACAGGAGCCTAGTGCCCGCATACGAGTAAGTTGATTCTGGTTTATGTGTCGACTTCTTTTTCTTTGCATGACAACATCAGGGCGGGCTGTCTGTCCATCCATGTAGGTTGGAAAATTTCAGATCTTTTTGGGTCTCATATACCACTTCTCATGAAGTTATGGTCAAGGTTCTGTGCTTCCTTTCTGTGGCATTCCTCTCTCATACAATAAAAGTTGCCCTGCAATTTGCAGGTGGAGCATGTCATCAGAGAAGAGAATATTCTTGCGGCATATGACACTCTTGAGCTTTTTTGTGAACTTGTTGCTGTTCGGCTTCCAATCATCGAGTCACAAAAGTATGTACCAAAAGCTCTACTCATCTAGCTCTACATTGCAAAAAATGGATAGACTATGCAGCAGCAAGTCTTGGCTGGAAGCCTTACAGCTCAACAAACCTCAACATTGGTTGTTTGCTCCAGTTGTAGAAGGTTGCAGGATTGTTATGTAAGTATTTGTACGAAAACAAGTATACACATTTCTGAAAAGGGAGATCTTCTCCTTGTTGCCATTTGCAGAGAACAAATGACTGAAACCCTCTCTGAAATCTGTAGTCCATTTAATGTCATGTGTTGAAGAACTTTGTGTCTGTTGTTGACATGTTTCTTGTGCCAGGCTGTGTCCAATAGATTTGAAGGAGCCCATCACAAGCTTAATATTTGCAGCACCACGGTGTGCAGACTTGCCAGAGTTGTTACAATTGCACTCACTATTTTCTGCCAAGTATGGGAAAGAGTTTGTTACAGCAGCAGCTGAACTACGTCCTGACTGTGGAGTGAATAGACAGGTACTACTGGCTTCTTTGTTTAATCCTCAGTTGATCATTGCATTGTGCTTTCGTCATCAATGAGTATCTATCTTTGCATGCCCGCATAATGACAGTAGGCTGGGTTGCATGCTTAGACATATCAGGCTTTGATTCTGGCTGAAGCTTGAGAGATCTTACCATTGTTGGATCATGGTTGGCAGATCATAGAGAAGCTTTCTGTAACAACTCCATCAGGCGTACTCAAGCTGAAGCTTCTGAAGGAAATTGCAACCGAGCACAATGTCGAGTGGGATTCCACTTCAGCTGAAGCAGATCTCCTAAAAGTTCCACAAGATTTGCTTGTAAGAACTCAAGTTAACCGACTCTGTGGCAGGCCTTCTGCTTCTGTGTTTGGGTCATTGTATTGTTGGGAAGACCTATGGTTGCATTGTTTTTACACAAATTGACTTCTAGATTGAGATATTCCAGAGCCAGTCTATGCAGCTGGCTAGGAGTCTCTTGAATTGGGCCAGAGATTGATACTCACTATGGAGTTGGGATTTACCTGTCCACATAAGATGGAGTATTGGAAATCATGGTTCTGTATTCTGAGATTCAAGTGTCCACACCTGTTAATGTTCATTTGTTTCCCCTCTAATCTTTCACTTGTATTTGCAGGATGGCCCAGATCGATTGCTTGATGCTAGTGGCAAAGAGAAGTCTGAATCTGTGCCAGTTTATCTTCCCAAAGATGGATCTCCAGACGTAACATCAGCCACACAACTTAACTCTC
>Ga0209208_10004599_pt1 | contig 19507 bp, 20 predicted proteins | sample S1TSphfallax_3_FD_187694 | JGI IMG/M metagenome (GOLD analysis project Ga0209208, IMG submission 187694) | Host-associated microbial communities from peat moss isolated from Minnesota, USA - S1T2_Fd - Sphagnum fallax MG (SPAdes) (version 2) | ecosystem: Host-associated > Plants > Peat moss >... | reverse complement strand
GGTGCAAGGAAAGAACATAGCTGTGAATTCCTTGAGGTTTGGAGATGCTTGATGAGAGGGTGGACATAAAGTCATCCTTGGAACTTCCATTCACGGCGGCACATAGGGCAGTGGGGACGAGGGCTTTGAGAGTTCACCCACTTGAGAATACAGTGCAGATGAAATGCGTGATTGCATGCTCCCCATACTGCAGCAGGGATAAGAAGAAAGAGAGAAACACTGCATTAGAAGAAGAAATTTATGTTTGAAAACTTTTTCTTCAATAGAACCAAAATTGTATTACTGTCACATACATTGTTGTGTAGGAAGTATTATATTCCTGCGGTGACAGTTGTAAGGCACTGCAAGGAATTGGAGCTTTTTAAGAACAAGGATCATTCAAAGCATCTACAAGTTGAATGAGATTAAACCAAAGAGTTTTGCAAAATACAACACTGTTTTCCACATCAAAAAACAACACACCCCCAACTCCACTCTTTCTAGCAGCATTATGAAGAGGAGAGAAACAAGCATTGAGTTGTTGATATGTCTACAAAATGAGCAAAAGCAAACAGATGAAGAAACAATAAAATTAGGAGTGGAGGATTTGTGAAAGTACTGAGAGGGCAATCGTCGCCAGGCATTTTGCAGTCAGGGCAGCAGCCATCAAAAGCCATGCGGCATATTCCACATGCATCGTCATGTGCATCCCATGTCCATGATGCAACTCCATGCCACCTGCAGTTTTTGCCAAAACCAGCAACAGACCCCAAAATATTTTTTTTTTGCATAAGAGAGAATTTGAATATACCCTGAGTAGTAATCAACTAGATATGAGACGATGAAAACAACAATAACAACAAAAGAGAGAAGAAAAAACATCACTGCATGCATCATCATCATAGCTCTGGATCTCCAAATACAACACACACAAAAAAACATTCCAAAGTAAGAGCTCCAATAAAATGTAAACCCTAAAACACAGTGAGGTACACTCAGATTGAACAGCAATCATGCATTCCAAATCACATACAGTCTTCGAAAACTGCCTGGAAATCAGAAGAAACTCAGGCAATGCTCCCGCAGTCATGCTCTCTATAGAACCAACAATGTTCAAACACTCTAAAATAGAACTCTAAGAAGAAGAAGAAGAGCAACAACAACAACAACAACAACAAGAGTCAAGAGTTTTGCTTCTTACTCTGAAAATTGAAGACATCAAGGTACGCCGATCATGTAATGTAGCATCAAGAAAAACCCACAAAGGAAATGCCGTCCTCCTCAAGGATTTGCGTACACACCCAAAACAACATCACAAATGAAACAACAATAATGATCAGAAAACAAAAGACATTTGCGAAGTTGGTCAGATTGGATACTCAGAATGTTGACTTTCATGACGTCTGTCTGTCTGTCTCCGGGGAGCTTTTGTTGTCGTTGTTGTTGTTTCTACCAAACTCGAGAGCTCTCCAAAAAACCCCACTTCTCCTGCATGCACAAGAAGAACGAGAAGATCGCAAATGGGTGGCAGTCTGATGACCTTGATCGAGAAGACGAGAGACTTCTTTCTCACCAAACCCTAATCCTCGTGTGAGAATTGCATTTGTCTGGGATGCGTTGTTCCTTTATTCAACGTCGAAGATCGCGCTCTTGGGAAGGGAGTCGAGCTCTTGAGAATGACGATCGAGGAGCTCTCGGCAACCAACAACACCTACAACAAGCAGCAGCGTCAGACGAGTACCTAGACAAACGATCTTCTGTCGTTGCGATTTTCCTTTCTCCTACATCTTCAGGTATGGGGAGAAAGAATCTAGGGAGGTTTGATTTTGGGTTCTGGATCTCCTGTTGTGCTTTCACCTAAAGACCGTGGATGTTTTTCCCCCACAAGCAGATTGTTTGCTTGCTTGCTGTAGTGCATTGTTTGCAGAAAAGCACTTGGGCGTATAAATTGCAGAGAAGGGACTGGGCGTATGTCGAACTGTTGTCTGATGTTGGGCTCATGACCACCATCCGGGGAAGTTATGCAACAGTTTTGGAATTGGCATAAGGAAATGGATGGGTGGGCACAGATGGACGACGGGTTGGAGGAAGGGTTGGAGATCAGGCAGGACAGCAGAGATAGGATCATGGAAGTGCAGGCCATGCGTATCCAGGAGCTGGAAGGCGTAATTGCTTCTCTCTCAGCTGAGCTTGAGGTAGACAGAATACTCTCTCGTCAATCTCTTGACAAGAACCTCTCTCTCTCTCTCTCTCAGAATTGAGCTTGACGTAGATACTCTCTCTTTCTCTTCCGCTTTGTGGAATTCTTGACAGATGGTGATAACAGCGAGGGAAACATCAGACAACTTGCTTTGTTCCATTCCAGTTATCAGGGTTTAGGGTTTAAGGGCTGGATTCTGCAGCATTCTGGGACGTGGAGTTTGGGGGTTTTAGGTTGTGATCAAACAATGTCCAAAGTTGGTGTTTGGGATTTTTGAAGAGGTTGCAACAGTCTAGGTTCTAAGAGTTTCTTGGAGTGCTTGAGACTGAAATCATTGCAGAAGAAATCTGTAGGGTTTTGTAGATAGAGTCAAGTTTCAGTGATCTACCAAAGCTTGTTCTTGTTCTTGTTATTGTTCTTCTTCTTTGCAGGGATTTGGGAAGGTTTTAGTGATGAACAAACCTCTTTGTTGTCACTGCAGAACCTTAGGAAGGAGAATGTGAACTTGGCAACCAGGTTATCACAGGTCGTGCAAACAAAGGTACCTGAATTGCAATGTCAGTTTTCTTTTCCACTTCATAGCAGTTTTGTGAAACCGAATTGAAAGAGGCAAAAGGGACTGCAGCATGGAGTGGCAAATCCTATCCCCTGTGTTTTGGACTTGTTTGTGTGTCCGTAAGTTGAGTTATAGGAAAGGGAAAACATAATTTTTGCCTCTGACAAAAGCAAATCTACAGCAGATTTGAGCATTACAAATTGTGAGATATCCAGAGTGCTGGAACTAGCATTTCATATCCTCCTTGAGCAAGAATTCAGAGTTGCCTTTCATCCTCTCTGATTCTTGAGTTCAATACATAACTGTCACCAGAAAAAGTGAAGGGTGTTTGTATTTTATCTTGTGGAGTTAGCAGGTTAGAGGCTGAGACAGTGACATGATTTTTGTATTTGGAGCAGGCAGCATCTGAAGAGCATGATGTGGATGAGCTGCAAAAGGAAAATGCTTCACATACCACTTTGCCATTGAGAAAAGATGAAGTTTTCACATGTGGGTGTGAGGAGGTGGTTATGGAAGGCCAGGAAAATGTCTTTTCTGCTGACAATGGAGTTGCTCATGCTTGTGCAAGACGCACAGATGCCACAAGGAAACTACGGAAGGCAGAAAGACGAAAGAAGAGAAGTAAAAACATCACTCATCATCCTGCATGTGTTTTGATTGCTATGGTGCAATTTGGGGAAGGATAGGAAAGTCATTGCAAACCATATGTGATGGGGTCACACAAGCAGCAATAAATATAGGTTCTTGGTCTGGACAACTTCTTGGACATGCTTCTGAGATGCCCATTTGAGTGCTGTCAAAGTCTCTCTTGTCAGGCTCCAAAATGGAGAAAGATACCATTCATAAGCTACAGTTTTATTCAAGTTCATAGGGGCTTTTTGTTTGAATCAGATGGCACAGGGAGGGACATGTCTGATTATGCCACACGCCATATCGCATTGAAGCTCATGTACCTTGGTTCTAGGTACACAATCTATTTTTCTCAGAAATTGCAACCCCTGCAAGCTGCATAGGATGGATCACAACTGTTATCTGCAGATTTCATCATCAGTTCATAACTTCCTTGTGCACACACTGTTGTGTGAAGACCTGAACATTCAATGTGTTCAACTGAATTTTGTGATATCTAGGTACCATGGATTTGCATCGCAGGCTGAGTCACAAAGAACTGTTGAGGTTTGTACACAAACTCAGGCTTAAGAGTTCCAATATGATCACTTACACACACTAGGTGATCTCTTCTGAATTTTTTTTTCCTGATTGTTCCTCAGTTGTTAAAGATTTGGTTTTCTGACATCTATGAGCTCAATATTCTATGATGATTTTCATGATGCTGTTGCACTTGCTTTGCACTAAAGTTCAAAGCCTTGAATTCTAGACTTCAAAACACTACATGGTGAGAGCCTAAGAAAGCAAGTTTGGTTCTACATGCAGGCAGAGGTGTTTGCTGCACTAGAGAGGACAAGACTTGTGGTGGGGCCAATTGCAGATGCACACTATACAAGGTGTGGGCGTACAGATAAGGGAGTGTCTGCTGTCTCGCAGGTCTCATGCCAATTTAGGTGGCCATTAGGGTGACAGTCCTTGCAGACCTTTGGCGAGCCCAGTCTGCCCAGTCTAGAGTATATTCAGCATGATCTTCCTTCCTTCATCATGTATTGAATGCAAGATTCTGTGACATAAGATCTCAAATCTGGTCTGTTTTTTTTTTTTTTTTCACCCTCAATTGCTGTTGCTTTCACCCTAAAACTTGTTGCAGTTTCCAATGTGTTTAGCAACTCGTGTACATAGAGTTCAAATTTCCACAATTCTTCACACTGCTGCATTTCTCTGACATCTGTAAGTCTGTCCAACTTTGGAGCAGGTGATAGCTTTGTATGTGCGATCCAAACAGAAGAAGGCACAAGAACAATGTGCAGTAACTGAAAATAAGTTATTGAGCCATGGGCATGAGATATCTCTATCACGATCAATCAGTGACCAAGATAATGAGGGTGATGGAGTGGAGGCTTTGGGAAGTGAAACAGACAGAGTTGCTATTGCTAGGGCAAGCCGCTGCCTTGAGAAGCTAGTTGCAGCAACTTACGGTACTTTTCTAAATGTGCTATGTGAATTCTATATAGGTAGCTGCTTTTGTTGTTTGTTCCAAAACCCATTCTGGCGGTGAAGGGTTTAACACTTGTTTGCTTCTAATAGATGACGATGAGATTGACTATGTGGGCGTCTTGAATCGCGCTCTCCCTGATGATATTCGTATACTGGGCTGGTGCCCAGTTCCACAAGGTTTCAGTGCCAGGTGCATCTCTTTCTCCAGTGATTTAAGTTTGTCTTTTCAATACTGTGTCAAAGTGCTCTGCATACCTGTGGGTTCACATTTTTCTGTCCTTTAGGCAACTGGACAGGATGGTGTGCATGCTTGTGTGTCCTCTTTGTGCAAGTATCAAAATTTGGGAGGTTTTGTGCTTGGTGGGTTGTTTGCAGGTTCAGTTGCCTTCATCGAGAGTACAAGTATATTTTTATCAATGATGGTTTAGATATTGATGTAATGCACAAACTTTTCTTCTATCCTCTAGACCAATCAAGCAGACAGGGTTTTAGTGGGTATCTACCTTAATGAACTGATAGCCACATTGTCTTTATAAATCAAGACACAGTAAGCAGTTTCAACGTAGTAGTCCCAACATTTGTATCCTGATTTATTTTTTTTGTTATGCATGTGGCAAAATGGCACAACTATGCAGGCAATGAAGATGGCATGTAGGGCGTTTGAGGGAGAGCACGATTTTTCAAACTTTTGCAAAATGGATGCAGTCAATGTACATAACTATGAACGTAACATCATCAGCTTCGAAATCCTGCCATTGAATGAAATGTGTGCACCTTGTTTTCCAAAATCCATTTTGTTACTAGATAATGTTTTCAGCATCTGTTGAAATGAGAGAGTAAATGCTAGTGCATTAGATAGTCCCCACACAAAGATTTGCAGATTTTGACAATTGTTCCCAAGTAGAGAGGACAGTTTGATGCAATGGTTTAAACCAGCAATGGGTTAAGGAGGGAAACAGGTGGGGAGGAAGGCAAGTGTGGGTGATGAGGGTGAAGGGCACTGCATTTTTGTGGCATCAAGTGCGCTGCATGGCTGCAGTTCTTTTTATGGTTGGTTATGGCCATGAGGCTCCTGCGGTAATCTCCCTGCCTTCCATCACAACTACGTAAGCAGAGAGTTCCCAGTAGCTATGAATTGGCACTACAGTTGGCATCATATGCAATCATTGGAATTCTGGTGGGCTGGAGCAGGTGGTGGCGGAAATGCTGGATGTGCACAAGTATGTTCGGAAACCACAATACTTGATGGCTCCAGAGTTACCCCTTGTTCTTGTGTCATGTGGATTTCAGGGAGTCCTATTCAAGAGCCATCCCGGTAGTGTGATTCTTCCATTCAGTTCTGCTATATTGTTGACTCCAGCCCTCATTTTTCTGCTTCTCATCTGTGAAGATCATCAATGACTGATAGCATGCTCATTATAAAGTCAAAAAAGTGATTTTGCCTGATTGTTTCTCTGGACCATTGACACATGCATAATTTTCAAGTCGTGTTTGTGCTGGGATCAAAGATCCTTGACAGATGGGAGCAATAATATCCTACATGTGTTCAATGCCTGATGTGTAAACTTGTTATTCTAGAATGGTTTACCTGATGTTGGACCAGATATCAAGATCAAAAGGGGAGGTGTCTTAAGGAATCATAACAAGAATGACACAATGTTGTCCAACAGTGGTCACTGAGACTCTCCTCACCTTTATGCACCCAGTGAAGATTATTACTGAATGTTGGCAGACAGCATGAAGCGGCTTCGCTTGCATTTGGGAAAACTGGTGCATGAGACAATCATCAACCTTGCTCTCTTGCAACAAGCCCTGTTAGCAATTCCCTCTCCAGGTAAGTTAATCACACAGCTAATACCTTTAGTTGGCAGCACTTTTAATGTTTGTTCAATTTATATTATGTTCAGTTAGAACATAATATAATTTTTCACTTTCTGAGTTGCACCATGCTTCTGCTGCATTGGGTACTGTTAGGGTGACTTTTGAAACCGTTCCACAATTGTTGCACCGTGCTTCTGCTACATTGGGTACAGTTACGGTGACTTTTGAAACTATCCTACAGTTTCAACTGTTAAGACTTACTTTTGTTTGTGAGACAAAGATGATGGTTCTGCTTACAAGGGGCTGTTATTTGCTTTGTATGCCTTCAGAGAATGATTTGACAACAGAGGTTTCTAAGAAGATGGCACATGTGCCACTTTCAAATCGTTTAACTCAACGTAAGCATAACTGCTGCACCTATACCTGGATCTTCAATAGCATGATCATGCCAGAAGCATGCTTCATGTAATGTTTATACGTACTTTGGAGTTTTATTACTTTATGTACACTGAAACTTTGCATTTCGGCTGGCATGTGAAGCATCATATAAGGAGCATGGGAAGAGGGGTCAGTAACACTCCGATACCATAATGATGATACTGGATCATATGCCTTGTTGGTCTATGTTGTAGGTTCAGTCTAGGGGTGTGGGTTCACTGTCGTATCAAGAGCCCTTCCCCCCAGCCTGCAGGTTGTTGTAGTAATGGGTTGTTCTAGGAAGTTGACAAATTATGAACCTCTTATATCAGAGAGGGTTTTCACATGTTTACATGTATGTTCAGGCCCACAGTTAAAACAGATTTGTGTCTGCTTCTTCTACACCTCCCCTAGTGCCACCTTCTCCAACAATGCATGTTGTAGTCAACAATTTTTCAAACCAATTCACAATAGCCATCATCTCCACTTCTCTTCTATCTACAGTCCTTATGCAGTTGACATAGTGCAGCTCAATTTAAATTGTGCAAATTTGTTTGCATGATTCAAGTCCTGAGGCCAAAACATGCATGAAATCATCTCGATGCTTTAGGACATCAAGTCCACAAAACTTTTGTGATATAGCCAGCTTGTGTAGTTGTGTCTCACCTGCTTTCAAGAATCCTTCAATTTGCTTGCTTACTAAGAGCAACTCCACCCACACCCTGTATTTGGGTCTCTCCCAGCATTTATTGCATCCAATGTAGCAAATTGAGGCATGCGGTTTGCTGTTAATAATCTCCCCCGCCTTCTGTAGTCTCAATTTTCATGTTTATTGGTGTGGCTTGGGAAACAAGTAAACAATCTTGGTTGCGAGACATGGTTAAGAATGATTCGTAACAATGTTTTATTGTAGAAAGATTCGAGTATTGAGATCAACATAAAGCTATGATCTCAAAAATGAATTGGAAACCTCAATTACAAGGGCATGGTAGAATTTGACATAAGCCTCAATCGAATCAACATCTTATCTTAGTTATGAACTCGTTCTTGAATCCTAATGCACTACAAACTAAACTAAAGTTGAAATGAGTTTTGTTTAACAAAAGAATTGTAGAATACAAATTAGAATCAAATTGAAGATCTCTAACTTGTATGAAAAAAAAATCAAATTGGTTGAAGAGATTTTTCCAATGTTCAAGTGCCAAAGCATGAAGAATAGCTTTGAGCAAACAACATAGTTGATAGTGATTGGGCAATTTTGCAAGTTGTTGAAGTGAAGTCTAGAAGATATATTGGCATTCACAAGTTTGAGTGCCAATTGAACATGAATGATTCACAATGGGTCTTTGTAATTTGGAAGTTCATTCTCTAATACCTCATTCCAAAAACGATCATTAGAATCAAGAATTGATGTCCTTCTTTGGGGGTTGTCTTTGCGGAGTGCACTCCCATAGGCTGCATGTACGATACATGTAATATGGACATTGATGAATGTGGATGAATGAAATGTGTTACCAAAACCATGGACACAAATGAATGCGGATAGGTATATGGGCGTTGATGAATGTGGATGAATGAAATGCATCCATGGTTGGAAAACAATATTGTTTTGTTTGGAAGTGGCATTCATCCATGTTGGGATAGAAGAAATTCATGTAAAGATGATCGCCATGGATGTCATTCATTCGTTTTCAAACCACGTCCATTTGATTTAAATGGTTGTTTTAAATACTCATATGACAATATAATAGTAGACATCCATAGATTTTTAAAAACAACTATTTCCAAAAATTGCAAACAAATGTCGTTCTCGAAAAGACCGATTATTGGTTTTGTCAATGTGACAACTAACCCTAGCTTAAAAGAAGAGAGAGATTGACCATTAGAACTCACCAAATCAAGTCATTGAGAGGATGTTTTATACACATGAGCTAAAAGTCCAAGCTAACGTGAATTCTATTCATCCACATGGATGAATGAGTTGTTTAATGAATGTAATTTAAACATGAATGACCAATATATTTAATGGGGTGGATGAAATGAATGAATGTATGAAAAAAGGATGAAATCAAACCACGATTTGAAGGGATTTTATTTTTGTGGTGATCTTCGAAGAAGAAATCAAGAGAGGAATCCCGATCTTTCTTGCACTTTCTCAAGTGGGGAATTATTGAAGTATTTCATGAGACTCCTCCATTCGTTCTTTCCTTCACTTTCTCGAATGAGGAATTATTGAAGTATGTCGTGGAGGACAAGTAGCATCTGAACATACTTCTAGTGAAATTTGACCAACTCCCATTCCACCCTTGAGTGTTAGCCTAGGAGTGATTTTTGGTATGGTGGATTTTTGGTGGTGACCTCAAAAATCCTTTAAAAATAATAGTTTGTTACAAATTCCTTTTTTTTTTTTAACATTTTTTTCTTTTTTGACAAAGTCTTAAGGATTTAATTTATATAATTTTTATTTGGAGTGAGAATTTCACCACATTTAACCAGTGTCTTTTTAAATTAAAAAAAAAGTTTTGGGGCAATTTTCCACCAGTTTCAACAAGTGTGTGTGTGTGTGTGAGAAAATTAAAAAAGAAAGAAAAAATGAGAGAGTAAATATTGAATGTTGAATCTGCATCCAGAATATGAAACACATTTTTTAATTTACAAATTTTTTTATAAAAAGGATCAAAAATCATGTTGGATGGATGAAAAGTGGACAGAAAACAATTTTTAGTTATAGTCCTGTCCAAAGCTTAACCACAGTGGTTTGGTTTAGCTATGCACTAACCATTTGCATGTTAGTTAGTTAGTTAGTTAGTTAGTTAGTTTAGTTACCTACCCATCAAATGCCTTGCCTTAGTTACCTAGTAATCAATCACTTACATTGGGGGCCTACTTATGTACTACACACCTAATACTTTCCAACTCTACATGGGTTAAGTAAACTACGTAGTTAGTAGGTAGTGTGAGATGGAGAGTAAGAGGGTTTACAAGACAAGTTAGTGAGGTGAAACTTTGGTTAAACCCTTGATTAGGTACCCGTGTTATAATGAATTCATCCAAAAAAGGAGAGTATATAAGTTATATAGACCCATTGGTGGACAAATTTTTGTTATGAATTCATCCAAAAAAGGAGAGTATATAAGTTATATAGAACCCATTGTTGGACAAATTTTTGTTATGAATTCATCCAAAAAAGGGAGAGTATATAAGTTATATAGAACCCATTGTTGGACAAATTTTTGTTATGAAATTCATCCAAAAAAGGAGAGTATATAAGTTATATATAACCATTTGGTGGACAAATTTTTGTTATGAAATTCATCCAAAAAAAGATAGTTATAAGTTATATATAACCCATTGGTGGACAAATTTTTGTAATGAAATTCATCCAAAAAAGTAGAGTTATAAGAGTTATATATAACCCATTGGTGGAAATTTTTTTGTTATGAATTCATCCAAAAAAGGGAGAGTTATAAGTGATATATTATAACCATGGGTGGATGGATATTGGAATTTTGAGATGGGAATGGGGGGGTGCACTTTCACTTAGGCTTTATTGGGTGTGTGGGTGATGGCTGGGGTCACAAGATATAAATAATGCCTCTAGAAAACCCTGTAAGCATTCAACAACAAAACAGCCACCACAATTCTTTTGCTGCAACAAACAAAACACAACACATGGCAAGTTGCAAGAGAAGAAAGGACCAAAAAGATCCCCTCCCCTCTTCCCCCCCTCCTCCCCCACCACCTTCCTCCCCGCCCCCCCAAAAATAGTAGTGATCAGCAAGCTCACCATGCAGCAAACACTTGGAACCTCTTTACATGCCATGTTTATCCTCAACACCACTTTCAGTGCTCAAAAGATCCCACAATTGGACCAGAGCTCTGCCACAAGACATCTGGAAAGCCTCTCTCTCACACTCTCTCTCTCTCTCTCTCTCTTTCTCACACTCTCTCTCTCTCTCTCTCTCTCTCTCTCTCTTCTCTTTTTATTCACATTATTATGTTTAAGGTTTCCAGCACTTTCTCTTTTGGTGGTGGATCCCCACTTTACTAAGAGAGACCCCCCCCCACCCACAAATAAAGAGCACTTGACAACTTGACCCACCACACACACACACACACACACACACACCCACACAAACAAAATGCTTTTTCAAAAGATTCACTCACACCCAAAACCCCACCCTATTTGGGAGGGGGGGGGGGCCTCTACAATTGTTAATTCACATCCAACATAGATAGAGTGTTTAATTGTTTCCCCCCCAACTACTACTACTACTATAACCATGAAAATGTGTATAGTATATATATATATATAAAAGTTGAGAGAGATAATTCAAAATGCCACCCACCTTGGCCCAATTAAAAGCAGTCTTTTTAATTTAATTTACTTATTATTATTATTATTATTAGTAGTAGTAGTAGTAGTAGTAGTATTAATAATATTATTAGGTTATTGTGTCTTGTTGGGTGGAGACTTAGGAGATGAAAGTGTATATTATGTGCCAATATACAGGTCCAAAGTCCAAACCCAATTGGGGAGGTTGGAGTTTTTTTTCATCCAAAGTAGAGGCCATTGTATTCATGTAATGGTGGTGGACCTGATGTAGTAGTCTTATAAAAAGGAGAATCTTGCTAATCTTGGCAAAGTGAGAACAAACCCATTCCCCTCCCCACCCCCCTCCCCCCTTTCCTCCTCCCCACTACTAATTTGTAGCCACAAAATGGTGGCACTTTTTCTTTGCTTGACATCATCATCACCACAAAGGAAGGGTTGGGGGATAGAAAATAAGAAAGGAAGGAAGGAAGGGAAGGGAAAGGAAAGGAAAGGAAGCACTTTGCTAATGAAGACAAAAGAGTATCCACTATTACTACTACAACTACTACTACTACTAGTACCCTTTGTTCTATTGGCTTTCTATTAAACTCTAGCCACAAAATGGGTTCCTACAAATACTAGCCACAAACTCTTGGACACAAAAAAATGGCTTTCTACAAACTCTAGCCACAAACTCTTGGACACAAAAAAATGGCTTTCTACAAACTCTAGCCACAAAAAATTGCCCTTCTACAAACTCCAGCCACAAGTTCTTTTTGGGTGATGAAAAAGAAAGAGGAAGGAAGGCAACCAAAAAAAAAAACTAATGGGAAGTTGGTGATGAAATAGGTAAAGGCTAGGAAGGGTGTGATGAAAAGAAAGAGGAAGGCAACCAAAAAAAACTAATGTGAAGTTGGTGATGAAATCATGAAATCAAGAGGAATAGAATAGGGGAAGTTGGCTATGCAAGAAACTAAATAGATGGATGGAGATGGATGGATGGATGGATGGTAAAGTGGACAGGAAATCAGTTTTCTGTTGGCCTCCAGTTGAGTGGGAAAAGATGGAAATAATGAAGAAAAAGAAGAAGAGTAGTACTGTAGTAGTACCCCAAAAGGGGATGAAAAAGTGTTGGGAGTTGGTTGTTGTGTCCCTGCACCAAAAATTAGTAGATTTTGTGGACACCCCCAAATAAAATAATAATAAATAATAAAAACAATAATAATAATAATAATTTAATAATATAATTCTTAATAATATAATTTTTAAATTAATAATAAGTAATTAGTAAAAAATCATGTGGCAGAATGAAGGTGCTATAAGATGATTAAAGTGAAGGGGGGGGGTGGGGTGGGGTGGGGGAAAAAAAAGAGTAATAAAAAATATTTATGCTATTTTTTTGGCAATTTTGTTTTTTTCCTCCTTTCCTTTTCCTTCCTAGTCGTGTAGGCACTGGAAGACTTGGTCTGTTGCTGACTGCTGTTGTTGTTGTTGCTGTTGCTGTTATTGTTGCTGCCTTGCCTTGGGGTGGTGTTCTCTCTCTCTCTCTCTCTCTCTCTCTCTCTGTTTGTCTCTTGTGTCTTCTTTTCATGCTTCTTCTTCTCTCTGTCCCCTCGCTTGCCTCATCTCTCGTTTCTTCTATCAATCTCATCAATCTATTATCAGTTACTTACTTCTTTGCTTCTTTTTTTTTTTTTTTTTTTTGGTGCGTGTGTCTCTTATATTTTGTTTTTATTGATTTCTAGCTCCAAGTTTTGTTTTTTGATTTTTTTTGTATTTTTGCATTTCCTCTTCTTCTTCTTCTTCTTCTTCTTCTGCTGCTGCTTCAGTTTGAAGTTTGAAGTTTGAAGTTTTGGTTGTCAAGAGAAAAGTGTGTCTCCGTTTTTTGTTTGAGGGAGTTTCTTTTCAGCATCTTTCAAGCCGTTGTGAAAGAGAAAGAAAACTGAAGCTCTGCTGCTGTTGCTGTTGGCTCCTCCAAGGCTTTTCTTTTCTTTTCTTTTCTTTGTGGTGGTGCACTGATGCATCTTCTGCAGGGAGATTTTTGAGACGCACTCAGAAACCACGAACGACGATCCCGGAGGAGCTTGTGTGTTTTTAGGTACGAATTGTGTTTTGTCGGGAGTACAAACTTTCTTCTTCTACACGATTGATTTTGTGGAGATTCATTCCTTCGTTCCTTGTTTCATTCATTCCACAAGAAACTCTCGAGTGCATGTGCGTGTGTTTTCAAGCTCGCTCGCTGTCTCTCTCTCTCTCTCTCTCTCTCTGTGAATTTTTTTTAGGTCTTTTTGTTTTGTTGCTGCTGAAGGTTTTATATCAATCTTTTCTCAAGGACTCGTTTTTCTTTCATATCCAGAAAAATCCGACAACAAAAGAGATTGTCATTTTTCTTTGCTCTTTTGCATCAGTTTGGATGGAGTCGCTGCTGAAGGTTTTGCGCCTTCCAGAGCTGCTGTGGTTTCTCAGTCAAAGTTTAAAGGAAAACAACAAGGAGAAGAATCTGTTTCGCTTTGACTTCAGGAAAGAAAGCTAGCTAGCACAGTCCCTTGCTTGGCCAGGAATCGTCATAGACTTGTTTGTTTCCCTCTCATTAGATTGGATTAGATTAGATTCTTCCCTTAAGAAGAAAGAAGAAGAAGATTATCTTTGTGGAGAAGATCTGGGAATGTTCGTAGGTCCTCAGACCTCGGCACTGAAGCTTTCAAAATATGATGATAATGACACCAAGTTCAGCTGGAGATGGAGAGCCTCATCAGGCAGGAGGAGGAGGATGTGGGGGAGAGGAAGGAAAGTTACTGCAGTGGTCATCAAGTGTGGCTGCTGCAGCAGTGGTGGGATCATCAGCAGCTGCAGCCCAGGATGATGCTCTTGAAAACACCAAAGTAAGAAAGCCTTACACCATCACCAAGCAGAGGGAAAGGTGGACTGAGGAGGAGCATCAAAGGTTCCTGGAAGCTTTGAAGCTGTACGGTAGAGCTTGGAGGCGAATTGAAGAACATATCGGCACCAAGACTGCAGTACAGATTCGCAGCCATGCCCAGAAGTTCTTTTCCAAGGTGGAGAGGGATCATCAAGCCATAGCTTGTGGAATAGACACAGCAGGGATGGTGTCACAATCATTGATTGACATCCCTCCACCACGTCCCAAGCGCAAGCCTTCCCATCCTTATCCTCGCAAAGCCAGAGGTAATTCTTTTTCCAAACACTCAGATGATAATACAACAGTTGTGAGTTCTTCATCAGGGCTTGCCACAGAAAAGTCTGAAGAGGAGGAGGGGTTTGGGAAGAGCAGCACTATGCAGGAAGATGATACAACAACACAGGTAGATGAAGAAAGCTCTCCACCTTCTCTCCCCAAAGAAAAAGAAGATTTAGGGGAAGATATTAAGCTCCCAGCTGTTGCACCAAGACAGGTTTTGTCTGAGCCTTCTTCTTGGGTTCCATTTCCTCCATTTCATCACTATCCTCCATGGGGAAGTTGCTTCCAGAATCAGGTACCACACCCTAATCAGCACCCAGCTTATGGGAATCTTGAAAAATTGGCTCCATTTTCAGGATTTGTCATGCCACAAGAATTTATGTTGCCATGGCATCCTTCTCCAATGGCTTGTACTTCTTCTTCTGTACCTCAAGATTTGCCAGCTATGGCTGCACCTGCAGTGCCTACCCTTTGGCCTGCCATTGGCTCTGAAACTTCGGCCATCACAACATCAGACTTTTCTGAGATTGGAAGCAACACTTCATCCAAGGGAACTGAAGCAGTGACTTCAACAGCTGCCATGGCTGCAGCAGCTTCAGTGACCATAGCTGCGGCTTCAGCTTGGTGGGCTCTCCAGAACATGGCATCACCTCTGTCACTGACAGCTATGGGTGGAGCTCTGTACAATCCAGTCATGGCTGCCATACCAAGTCCTTTACTGTTTTCAGAAGGACAGCTGCTTCAGCCTGATTGTGGAGGTCAAAATTCTGAACCAGTTGCAGAGGATACACCACCTCTGGAGCAAACTCTGGAGGATTCTTCCAAAGAGCTTCTGCACAGTGGTCATGAGCTTGTAAGTTCAAGTGCTGTTCAAAGGCCTCAGAGGGCCGTGCGGGTGAAGGAGGTCAAGGGAAGGAGAGGTTTGGCTATGATGAGTAGTGCAGGGTCCTCTGACTTGTGTGGCTCATCTTCTTGGGGAGGACATTGTTTGACACCAGGGAGTGGTGGTGACAGTAGCAGGGAAGTTGGGCAGAGACTTGAGCTTCTCAAAAGTAGTGGCGAAAGCATCTCTAGGAGTCCTTCAAATGCAGGTAGCTCACCTACTAAACTTCACAAGCTCAAAAGTCAGCTGTCTGGGCTTGTTCAAAAGGAGCTCTCTTCAGTGCATGCCAAAAGCTCAAAGGATGAAGGGGATGAAGTAGGATTTGAGTATTGGAAGCACTTACGAGATGAATCTTACAGTGGCTTCAGCATGAATCCAGTTACATGCTCAAGCCCAAAGCTTGGAGTTTCTGGTTCACCCGCTTTTCAGTTTCTGAATTCCAGGGGCTTCAGCAGGTTCAACTCTTTTCCTGAAGAATGTGTGAATCAAGACCCCTATGCAAAGAGCTCAGAGGAACATCAACCTGCTCTCCAAACTTCTTCAGGCAGTGAAGCAAGTGGGAGTGATGGAGGAATTCTTGCTGAGAATGCTTCAGGAGAAGGTGGTGGTCCGAGCTCAAATTCATCAGCTTGTGGGAATCTTCCTGAAGGTAATGATCCTTCAGGATCAAGTGAGGGGTCTTCTGATGTCAAAGTTCCTTCAAATGTGACCTCCAATTGCAGAGAAGAAAATAATGGACGAAGCGCATCAGAGGCTGAGATTGTTGAGAATGAGCCAGAGGAAGCCCAGGTCAGCCACTTTTCTCATGATGCTCACCTCACCACTTTGAGAAAGGACAGTGAAAAGCATCCACAGGAATGTGCATTTAGGCTTCTTCCAAGAAGCTTGTCCTTGACAAGCAAAAAGCAAATTGAAGCAATGGGAAGGGGTCAAATAGCATTCCAAGCTCTCTTTGCACAAGACACACTGCCTAGGACCTTCACACCACCTCCAAGGGATTCTGTGGCAGCTCACAGAACTCAAGCACATGATTCAGGGGTAGTGAAGCAGTCTTTGTCTTTCCGTCTCCAGAGCAGGATATCTCACAGCAAGGCTTCGTCTTTTGGTTCATTACCTGCTGATGAAGACCATCCTCATCATGCAATTGATGTAGCAGCAGATCAAGACAGTGCTTTCAATGCTTGGCAACCTTCCAAACCTTCAGAAGGGAGTGGTGCCAAGATTGAGAGGTGTGAAAGCAGCAGCATTACAATGTCATCTGGAGCTCGAGTCACCAAAGGTGCAGAAGAGCAGCAGTCTCCACAACGAACAAACAATGCCAAAAGGAAAGAGAGGTGTGGGGAAGGATCAGCTATCAATTGGCTTACATTAGGAACAGAATCCTCTGGCTTGAAACAGGTCAAGTATAATGCTGAGGACCAAAATTTCAATTCACAAAGGGAACTTTTACAGAAAGAGACCTTCGCTCCAAATATAGATTTCTTTCCACGTCAGAAGAAAGAGAAATCGGTTGCTTCTTTGAAGGTGCATGACACTGGCAGCTCAGCATTTGTTGAACTCAGTTCAGTGCCCTTGAGTGGCAAAACCCATATGTTTCCATTGTCTATAGCAACATCAGGGACTGCTCTTTCCACAATTTCAAGCACTAAGAGTGTGAAATACAGTGGTCTAGGATTTGTACCATATCAAAGAGCCTCTTTAGAGCCTTCACTTCAGCTTTGATTTTGTGAATCAAGCTGTTTCTCTTCCACCTTCTCTCTTCAGTTAAGTTGTTCTCCTTCTTCCCATCTTCACAATTCCATGACTGGGAAACATTGCAAATTTGAACAAGGTCCATATCTACGATGCTCTACACTGTGAGTATCACGGTGGAAGATCAAAAGAAGACAAGCCAAAGGACATATCACAGACAATATTATTTTAGTTGAGAGTCTGAGCCAGAGGAAGACGCAGCAGAGGGACATAAGGCCGCCTTCTGCCTCCACTTCTAGCACCTTAAAGAATATGTGACACGTATGTGAACTGTCTTGAAGAAAAAAGGTTGGGTGAAATAGAATTTAAACATCTGTAATCTCCTTAAGTACGAGTTGATCATTCCCTCAAAACCTTGGATTGTTTGTGAACTGAAGATTGTGTTTCTGATTACATCGTTTACTTGGGACTGAATGTTCTTTTGTTCTATCATGCTCTGGTTTGGTCGATCGTATCATCAACTGGGAGTGTGATGGCTTGGACATTGTTAAAACGTTTAGACATCTTTGCCACAAACTTCAATAATTTTTGGTAGTGATGAGAATTGCTTTTATTGAAGGTATAGCTTCCCAATCCCCTCCATGTCAAATCTAGGCAATGAATAATAACACAATGTGTAGATGTATTATTATCCATTGACCACAATTCCCATAAACCTTGCAATTGAAATTGGATTTTCAATTAATATAAATTGCATGGCATGCATAGCTCCCACATCAAGGATGACCTACTTCACATGGCCAAAAATGTAAGTTATAATAACTTACATGGCGCCCATGCCAATTTTGTAAACATATCAACAACTCACTATGAAGAAAACCCACATAAGATGGAACAATGATGTTAATAAAATTTATTTTATTATTGAAAGCAAACAAACCATTATCATAATTGAACTTCCATATTTTGCCCAAGATGGTCTTATCAACTCTTATTTTTATCCTCATAATTATCTATTAGCCATTTAGATCTTTGAATTTTTTTTTTTGACAAATTGTAATTTGTAAGGCAAAAGGAAGCCCTTGAACCCAAAATTGGGTTCCAAAAACACACACCAAATGATGAATGTAACAAAAGAGAGTGAAAAATAATAATAAAAGTTGCCACTTGCCTTGAGGTGTTGAGTGAAAATGGATAACATGAGTTAACACAACATCAATGCATTGTGGCAATCTAATGGAGTAGGTTTGGACCGAAATGGTAAAATTCCAATGACAATGAATCATTAGAAAAATCTATTGTAGTTGGGGTTGCCCCTACCAAAACCAATGAATTTTGATCAAATTCTGATGACAATGATTCATTGTTTTGGGTAGGAAAACTTTAGGTTCCATAAGTTCTCCGTTGGATAATTCCAAATTGGATTCTATTTAGTCAATTCCCCAAGTAATGAGAAATGGAAAGATGTTTTTTCAAATTTGTGTTTTTCCAAAGTTTTTTTTTTCAACACAATAATCACAAGTAGATTTTCAATGCCTTTTACACCAATTTGCATCCCATTCCTCTTCAATTGAGTTTGAATTCAATTCAAGTGAATCTAAATCCAATTGAATTTGAAATTAATTCAATGTATTTAAATTAAATTTAAGAATTTGAATTAAGTTCAATTCCATTTCAAGTTGCATGCAATGGCATTCAATATTTTCATTCAAATGGAACTTAGTTTCCACAAAATCAATTCATTTTTTTATTAGTTGATTGTTGCTAGTAATGCACAACAATGTGGAACCCAAGTGGATCAACAATGGGTTGAAATGGTTGTATGCAACTACAACATAATAAAAAATACTATACTTGAAGAAAAACAATTCCATGAAATAAGAAGGAAGTCTTGTGTTGGGGATCAACTTAAACAAATCTCTTATTAATGAAATGTTCAAAGTTTGGACATAACTTGAATGCAATGCCAAATTTGTGTAAGAACAATAATGTTTAATGACAAAATTAATCATGTGTGAAAAATGAATAACACATATGTGATCAAAACATGATTTAAAACAATGTGTAGCATAACAATTTAAGGCAATAAAACACAATATGACAAGGCAAATATGCCATGGTTCTAGCCAATGTTGACCAATTATTGATTTTTTTAATATTTGATTACATTGATAACCACTTGGTATTGAATTTTCAAATTCTAATAACCAACCTAGATGGGCATATTATTATCCAAGTAGGTTATAAGTATTTTAAAATTAGTTAAAATTTTAAATATAATAATAATAATAATATTATTATTATTATTATTATTATTATACCTAATGGTTTTCAATCAG
>Ga0209208_10004598_pt1 | contig 19510 bp, 21 predicted proteins | sample S1TSphfallax_3_FD_187694 | JGI IMG/M metagenome (GOLD analysis project Ga0209208, IMG submission 187694) | Host-associated microbial communities from peat moss isolated from Minnesota, USA - S1T2_Fd - Sphagnum fallax MG (SPAdes) (version 2) | ecosystem: Host-associated > Plants > Peat moss >... | reverse complement strand
AGGTAGGTAGGTAGGGCACAAAAGTCTTAGGTAACATTTTTATTTTATTTTTGAAATTGATAAAATCCCTAGAACTTTGACGACCATCCATTTCTTAATTGAGTTGGGGTCTCATCCCACTAAATTGAAAATGATTTTCTTTTCAATTGTGTGCTTGTGGGTCCTAGGTCACATGGGTCACTGAGACAATAGACCCACAAACACAACAATTTGGATGGATGGTGGTTGGATTGGGATTTGTTTTCATTCGTTTCATGTCCTTGTGGTATGCACCATGGTTAGCATAGTTGCACCCCTCCCCCCCCCTCCCAAAACTCTGACCTCACCTACCAATCTCAATACTAAATATATTCTTGCCTCATTCTAGTTGCAAAAGTAAGCCTTGGACCAGCCCTAATACCAGAAGTAGGCCCAGTTTGGAAATCTAAAAAAATTCCAATACAAGTAACAACTTCCAAGCTGATATCAAATTAAAATTTAAAAACCAATACTAATATCAGCACAAGGCTTTTTTTTTCCTTAAATTTTGAAGTTTCCAAAGTTTGGCAATTTGTTCGGTTTATAAAGCAAATTACTCAAATTTACACCCAAAAAAACCAAAAATTTGAAAACAATTCAAAAAAATTTGTCCACAAGTGGCAAGAATTCACCACAAGAAAAACCTAACCAAGATAGTAAGAATTTCCTTTTTGAAAATCCAATATTAGTACTAGCTGGTATGTTCAAAAGTCGATTACCCCCCTATCACTAATTTAAGTTTTAAACACATGATTAATTTTGATTTATTCTTCAATCACAAACTCCAATTCAATCTCTTTGGGATTCAATTTCTTCTTTTTGGGAATTTTTTTAAAAAAAATGTTAGCCTCTTAATAAAAAGAGCTATTTGACTCACAAATTTATTTACCTCTCCAAAATAATTGTCCATTAAACTGACTATTCCCTTGTAATTTAGGGATATTTTGTGGCTTCATTTAAAAACCCATAAGGGTTTGGTTATAGGGGTATAAGTTTCTTGCTCATACATTCAACACCAGAAATTCGTATGTTCTCATTCGTTATTCATTCATTCAATCAATGGGATATACCTATATATGTTCAACCGATGGGAGAAAACTTGGTCCCATCTAATGGAGATTTCAAGTTCTCATCTATTGAACGGATGAGACTTTCATCTGTTTTGACCAATTTGAGCTTCCTTAACAAAAAACTTGTTCATCTACCTAATAGTCAACGGAGAACTTTGATAACCATTTTTGTGCAACAATTTTTTCTTTTCCCAAACCTACAGAAACTTCATGATCACCGTTTTTTTTGGGTGTGAAATTTTCAATTATTGTAAAAAATTTATTGCCAATCCAATGATTTTTTGAAAAAAAATTTGAAAAAAATTTAGAAACCTCCAAATGTCTATACATGGTTCTAGTATGTAGGAAAAAATATATATGAGGATATTAAACCTTTTTTTCTCTTCCATATTTTAATATATAAAATTGGCTACAGCAGCTTATGGATGATCTCCACGAATTTGGCTATATCATAAAATTGAAAATAATTATAATAATGGTAACAATTCCCCAAGGTAGGTATAGCAGTAAAGCCTTCTTTTACTGGCGAAGTCTCGCCAAAAAATGAAATTAAAAATTTAAAAATATGAAAATGAAACAATTTTCAAGGGTATCAATTGCCAAAAGTGAGGGAAAATTAGTAAAAATTGCCAGATTTCTATATTTGGTTTCAAGTGTGTAACCATAGATATAGAAGATTGATTAAAAATTCCTAATTAATATCTCATTTCTATAGCCAGATTTGACTAAATCTTCCAAGGGATTATAGAGTTTTTTTTCTACATCTTCTTATGTATGATCACCACTTAATCTATATTTTAAAATTCCTTTAAAAAAAAACAGAGGTATACCACCCTTCCACAAAAACTACATTATATTTAGAAATTCTGAAATTTTCAAAAAAAACAATTTCTCAAAGATTAATCTTTTTTGGGAAGGAACAGGAAAGAATCTTTCGGAACGGTACGGGAATAAAATTTTATTTATTATTTGGCAGACATGTGCTGAAACTGCCCCTATTACTGGGGTAGTAAGTTTAAAAGTTTTTTTTTCAAAGAGTCCAAATAGGTGGGCAGCCTTTTTTCGTACTCCCCCAAAAACAGGTCCCCGGGCACTCTCCCCAAAAAAAGGCGGGGGGGGGGCAAAAAACAGTGTAAAACAGAGCCACTTTGTGTACCATCGTTTTTCTTTTGCACTTTCTTTGAATTTCTTTGCCATTTTCGTTGCTGTGAGAGAGAGTTTGGAGTGTGCTGTGAGCGATGGCGGCCACCTGCGCGAGCGTTTCCCTCCTCAACGGCGCCGTGTCTTTTCCGCAGCATCCATCCTCCGTCGCGACTTCTCAGGTATCTCTAGTGTCACTGAATTCGCAACGCTTGCAATGCGATTCTATTCCTGAGAATTTCAACTGCAAGAATAAGAAGGAGGAATTCTTCAAAGGCTTTTCCAGCTCTCCTTCGTCGTCATCGTCTTCTTTGTTTTCTTCTTCTTCTCTATGCGGCTCGACAAGGGTTCCCCTGTTTTTTCCCCAGCGATGCAAGGAGAGACGACTTCCACTGGCGCAAGTAAGCAAGCCATTCTTCCTTCTGTCTTCTTCTTCGTGACTTCTCGTCATGTATATTCCTGCTACAAAAAAGGCGAGTGCGTTCCAGTGTGTTCTTTCCGAAAGAATTTCTGTTTCTAAGTGCACATTTTGCAAAATAGAGGATGCAAAAAATTGATGATTCCAGGGTTCTCTTTTTGTGTCTAATCGTTAAATCGGAGTTTTTTTAAAATTCGATTCCATAGTGATTACCAGTTTTAGCGCAGTACAGGGGCGTATTACGGTTTGAGGTGCTGCTGAAGTCAAGCCTCTGAAGGTTGGAATTGCTATTGGTTTTTCTCATTCTTGAAACTGGCTATTATTATTGTGCAGTTCGATGTGAAAGCCTTGGCAGGAAAGGAGACACTGAGGATCATGATTTCTGGAGCACCTGCATCTGGAAAGGGGACGCAATGTGAGCTTATCACAGCCAAGGTGTTTTTTCTCAATTCCTTCCTCTGTGATGAAAGTGCTGCAAGTATCTCTGAATTCCTAAATTGAAACTTGATTGATTTTTGGAGTAATGTCTTAAAATGAGTCAGTTCACATAATTGTTTCTCAAATTCTTGTCTGCAAGTGTTTGTTTTTGAAACCCTAATGCACTTCTCAAATGCTTGTACCTCTTTGCCAAGAATCTGAATTTGTGCTGAATTATCACTCTGTGCATGATGATGACACAGTATGGATTGACACATATTTCAGCTGGAGACTTGTTGCGAGCAGAGGTAGCCACAGGCACTGATGATGGGAAGAAGGCTCAAGAATACATGCAGAAAGGCATGCTTGTTCCAAATGAGATAGTCGTCACGGTATGTATGTACCCAAGCTGTCTTTGTTCTTATTTAGGATCAAGTTGTCATGGCCACAATGGCCTTTTGATTTTCAGTCTCCCTCCCTTTATTCATTTTTGCAAACTGAACCATCTTTGTGATACTCTGAAGAACGTGGCTATTGTTTTGTTCTGCTGCTGGAAATTTGTTGTTTGGACTTCAAGCACCAAGACTGCCATAGAAAGTGAACAAAGCCTTCAGTTTTTAAGATTATTTCCTGTATTGCAACATTCAAGATCTAAATACTTGTAGTGGTGACTGTTGTGAGATGCTGTTGGTAAATGCTGCAGATGGTGAAGAACAAATTGCTGGAGGCAGTTGATCAATCTGGTGGGTGGCTGTTGGATGGATATCCACGAAGCTTGTCACAGTCAATGGCACTTGATGCTCTTGACATCAGGCCACAGCTTTTCATCCTTCTAGATGTGAGTTTCTAGATTTGGAATAAGTGTTTCATGAACATGTCACAGACAGCTTGCTGATCAAGAAAAGATTTGTTGTAAACTCCAATTCTGAAGCTTGACATTGTCTACTGGACATTAAGAGCTTCTATGCTTAGCCACCAACCCAGTGGTTCATGTGCGTTTCATTTCCTTGTTTCTTGTCTTGCATGTGCTGATTGACAGTAATATTGCTATCAGGTGCCAGATGAGATATTGGTGCAAAGATCAGTTGGAAGGAGGTATGATCCTGTCACTGGGAAAATTTACCACCTTATGTATGCTCCTCCAGAGACTCCTGAGATTGCAGCACGACTCACTCAGCGCCTTGATGACACAGAAGAAAAGGTCAGTTGCAGAATATGAAGTTCCATTGACCACATTAAAAAGAAAGAAGTGCTCACAGATTCTGACACAAATGGAATCTGCCACATGGACTATTGCTGGACATGGCAGCAGGGTTTCTGGGAATTGAAATATCATAATTAAAGTCTCATTCTAGTACTGACATCACAAACCACAACCCAGTCCACTTTGTGATGTCTCTTCTGAACTGCATCTGACTTTTAACCTAAAATTGTTGGCTCGTGTCACCACTTTTATGGGGACTCACACATCTTCTGATCTTGTCTCATGAACCTCACCAGGTGAAATTACGGCTGCAGACTCACAAAGCAAATGTTGCAGCAGTGATTGAATCTTACAAGGATGTTATCAAGCATGTGAGTTTGTCTTATCAAAATCTGTCTTTCCTTGCATGTGGTTACTGCTCAGGTGGAGGTTTTCTACAAATCATTCTCTTCTATTTATTGCAAAGCTGTGCTTACAGACAATCAACTGTGTTGTTGTTCTGGGCAGGTGGATGGTAATCGACCTAAAGCAGAAGTGTTTGCTGAGATTGAAAAGCTCATCTCAGAGCTTCAAGAGGGGGTAACTGAGGAGGTCAGTGCTCCAATTGGTGCAAGGAGTTAATAATAGCTGGTTATTTGTACTACCATTTAAATAGCAGTCATTCATTCTTGTTCTAGGCTGCCTGCTCAGCCACAGTATAAATAAATAGGGAGAAATGAAGGGAAGAAAGATATGAAAGAGTGATCAGTAAATCAGAAGCTAGCCATATGACATGGACCAGTGGGCATAGAATATCCCTATGTTAATGGGCCTGTCAATTTGGAAGTTGAGCAAACTGGCTTTGAAGGTTTGAGTCATTTCTGGTGAGAGAACGTCTGCACACTGTGGAAAGGAATGGATGTAGGAGTATTGTTTCTAGGATGGGAGCTGTTGTACTCTAGCTCCACTAGCACCAGAGTTTTCTCCCATTTGGGTAACATATTTTCACCAAGATCTTGTCTTCATATTGTGCATAGCTTGGGGATAAGTTAATTAGGTGAGTCATGAAGACCAAGGTAAGCCAAGTTCTGGGAACCTGAATTCTCATTAGAGCACCTACTAAGAAAGGCATAGGAAGTTGGACTCAAATTTCAGGGCTACAAGGTAGCTTTTGATGAGGGGAAGTCTCTGAGCTAGCAGTGTGATACACTGTCTTTTCCATGTTGGTAAAGAGGTACTATTTGCCTTACTCGACGTTGTTTTGCTTGCAATTTGATGATGACTACTGCTCGGGACTTGGCTGTACAACTTTGATTGTACGTGTGCTTTTGAAGGACGAGACATATCTTTGTGGGTATTGAAGACTGGTCATTAATGACTTTGGTGCAATGATGAAGATAACCGATGGTTTTAAGAGCTAGTAGTAGGTGCAGAGCTGCTTGTTTTGTCATCCGATCACTCCTGTTTTTCAATGATTGTATGATTTTTTGCATGTTGTGAAGTTGAACACAATTGCGGCATGAATGAATTATTAACTTACTAGGCATGTGTCTTGTGTGAGCAGGAGTTCCATGAAACAAAAACAAGTACATACAAACAAGTATTTACATAAAATAAATACAAGTACACAAAAGTATTACCAGTGTTGGCTCGGTATCAAAATTTGGCCAAGTCTGAACTCTGAACCAGGGCATGCACTCAGGTATGGGGTGCCCTCACCACTCGGCCTTGGTCAATATACCTTACCTGGGCAGGCTTTATGTTTTGCAAAGTCCATGAAATGCACCAGTGGAGTGGGGATCTCGCAGCACACACCACCGCAAGGCACCCCAGAAGATCACTTCCATTTTATTCCAAACATTGTGCAAAAAATATAGGGTTTGAAATAAAATAAAATGAAATTTACTTAAATGAAAATAGGTTCTTTACAATTCATTATGAGAATATATTTATAATATATTTAACTAAAATTTACAAGCAGTGATCTCCTTGGGCAAGGCATTAAGCTTTAGGGTTAGAACATTAAAATTAAAATATTGCAAAATTTAAGTGAGCCTAATTTGGTTTAGAGTTGTTGATGTGAGAGTGGTTGGTTTGCAACTTTTTGCAATCATGATGGAGAATCAAAATTGCCCTCAAGGTATTCTACTCTTGATGTCATTCAAAGCTTTTACATTGTTGTTCAAGTAAGCTTTAGGCTCGTTTGTTGCATATTGTCTCATTTTAAACCAATGCATAAGGGTCTTATGTATTTTGGTTTCCATCGCATCATCATGTTCAAGATTCAAGCACAAATGAAGCACAAGAATTTATGTTTTGGTTTCAATTATCCCATTCATTGACATTTCAATTTCCATTGTCACGTTCAAGTGCTTTGTGCTTTGTTATGTTCATCATCCAATTTATATCGTCAATAGTTGTGCTGAACTACTTTCCCAATTTCCGTTGTTGATGGTTATGCTCCAGTGCTCTTCCAATTTCCATCCTCAACAGGTGTTCTATTGTTTTGGTTGTTGATCTGTTGTAAAAGAGCTTTTTGGTTGTTGTTAAAAGGTTTTTCATTGTTACAAAACAACTTCTTCACCTTCCTTAGTTTAAGGTGTCTTTAGCTCTACATTTTTTAGGGTTTATTTTTCATTGTCAATTTGTATTATGACGATTCATGATGTTACTTTTAAGGATGCTTAGTCTTTTTTGCAAAGACTATTATTTGGATTTTTAAAAGTGGGTTAAGAGTTTAGAGATTAGAGTTAAATTCTCTTGTTGGCTTTGATTTTTAGGTTTTTTGTTTAAGGTTTGGTTTTTCAGTTTTTTGTTTAGGGTTTTTATTTAGGTTTTTATTTTTTAATTTGTTGACTCTAGGTTAGAGATTTTGATGATAAATTGATGCATCTTGGACATCACACGAAGGCTAAAATTATTGGTGTGTTGATGCCATTGCATCATCATTTCAACCCTGTGCTACTTACAAGACGTTGATTCTTATGCTTGACATATGATTTGAAAATCTATAACACATCCAAAATTATGCGGGCCTTGATTTGGCCATGCAAGTTGTTGTAGAACACAACTGTGAGATTCTTATGCCACTTACCAAGGCTTGACACAATTATTTTACTTCGACTTGGAACAAGAGTCATCTATGCATCAGCTCCAAAACAAAACCACTACAAATAATAATAAAACAAATAATTTGCTAAAGTTTGATTACACAACCCAAAAAAAAAACAAAAAAAACAAGAAACAATAGCATCAAAACATACACTATAGGGGGGGGAAATGCTAAAAACTGATCATAGAAAAAAAAAAATTTATCCACAACAACTTGACCAAACACAACAGCACACACCACACACTAAACAGTATTTGTATAACAACAACAACAAACCATACTTTACAAATACTCCTTCAATTTAGACCCAAAGAAAACAAAACTGGGCTAGTGAAACCTACAATATAACAAAACAAAAACACATTCTTCTCATCACCTTGTTCCAAAATAGAAACAAACACAAAACAAAACCGCGATTGTTTTTTATCACCTTCTCTCAATACAGAAAGAGACCACAAACAGAGTACAAACAGAATTACTACACACTGGTTACAACAAAAGTCTTTTAACCTTCATATACCCAAGCATCTTTGTAAAAACAAGGATTTCACAACACTACACAAACAGCTTAAGAAAGATTGGTTATATTAAAGCCAAGGACCTATGTGAAGACTATAAATTAGGGTACATTGTACACCCACATTAGGGTTTACAGTACCAAGCACATTTATTTCTCACTGCTGTCATAAATCAAGATGCAAATACAATGAATAAACAATAATTGAAAATCTGCATGAAAACCACATGGCAAAACTATAATTTGTGAGTTTGTGTTAATAGGATTTTCCTAATAAGAAAAACACAAAAGCACAAACTCACCTATAATTCATACTTAGTTCAAACAAATCTGAGTCCTAAAACAGAGAAAGAAGAGACAGATTCTTCTCTGCATTTTGCAAGGTGGAATTTCAGAATTCAGTGATAGAGAAAGCAATCAAGAGAGGAAGGACAGCCTGACATGGATTGTCAATGCACAATTTTCTTACATGCAGAAGGTACACCGGACTCAAAGAATCTTCTCATAGATTTTCTTGCAACATTGAAATTGTGTCCAAATGAGTCAGTAGGACTTCTAAGGAATAATTTCCAACTCCAAACCTACTCTCTTTGAAGGAATTGGCTCTGAAATTGCCTTTGAAAGTGATGAAATATATACAAAACATATAAAATGCAATCAATCTGGCCGTGATCCAAGCTATCCATCCAATAACTGGGAAATACAACCAACTATCTGCAAGAATCTCATCCTTACCAAAAACAAGCAAGAGGTGAAATACTACAGAGAGAAAGTGTACCAATAAGAAAAGTTGTTCCAGTAATTGGAATATATTTTCTCAAACCACCCATAAAAGCCATATTTTGGCTCTTACCAAGAGAATATTCAACAATTGGTTCCATAGAATGAATGATGGATCCAGATCCAAGAAATAATATAGCTTTGGAATAAGCGTGTGTGATTAAATGAAATAGACCGGCTTTGTAGGAACCTATACCTAGAGCTAGCATCATATAGCCTAGTTGAGACATAGTAGAATAAGATAAACCTTTTTTAATATCTCTTTGAGCAAGAGCTATGGTAGCTCCAAATCCAACCATTCTACAAAGGATTGCCGTGTAATTGTATCAAGCCAACATGAGTAGCTTTTGCAGTCCACAAGTCTATTGTCTGTTGCATTTTTTAACTCACACTGTAGATTCCAATTTCCATGGCCTAAGGGATGAAGGAATTGTCACTGGATGCAATAATGTAGAAGGTTACTTGAATGCAACATGAAATCTTAGCCAGAATCAGCTTGTTGCGTTGTTTCTATGATACTGAGCTGCATCCTGTGTTTATTTCTGGACAGGTGTCTTCTTGTTTGCAGCAGAGAGGGCTTTGAGAACATCCCTCAGCCCATTGATCTTGGTCCAAACATCAAGACCATAGAACATTCGAATGAGGGCACCCTGAAACTCAAAGGCATTGTCTGCAACTGGATACTGCATCAAAAGTGATAATTACAAGAGTGTCAAAGAGAAGGACTATGTGACATGAAAATACATTTCTGTTGCATTTCCAGAAACAACAGCAAAGACTCAGCTACAACTCAGTTCTTCAGACTGAAGCCAGAGTTGAGAGTGTAGGCAGTGAAAACTGGGAAAGGAGATCTCTTAAAAGAACACAGGGGAGACCAAGGTTAGATTTAGTACCTGCAACAGCTTTGGAATTACAGTCCGAATGAAAGGCCATCGGTCTTCAGTAACTGCCTTTACCAAGCAACAACCACGAAGCCCTTCTATGCCAGCAAATCGGTCAAATCCGCTATGCTTCACCCCTCCAAAGGGAAGTGCCTGCACAACAGCAACATCCACATCCACTAGTGCCAACTTTCACAGTACAAGCATACAACTTCTTGACAGTTGAAAAACAGAAGGGTCTTATCAGCTAATGCATGTGAAGCTTTGTATGTGTAGGGTAAGAACCAAGAACAGGGTTGTTCTAGGAATAAGGGCCCTGCGTAAGGCTGAAGCCAAGCACAGCACTGTTATGAGGACCCTTATGGTGCCATCATCTGTTGAGGCAGAAATTTTACTGAAGCTAAGGTACCCTCCACATACACCAGAAAAATTCTACCAGTTCTTCACAATAGAACTCCTACAGATAACAGGAATCAGTCATCCTTCACATGTTTCAGGGCATGATGCTCTCCTTACAGTTGAAGGAACCTGCTGAACAGCTTGTCAAGTACTGGAAATGAGTAACAGGACCTGTAGACAGCAATTTGCTGAGAGACTATCACATACCTCTTGGGCATTAGAGAGGAAAGCAGTAGTGCAAGACTACCACAGAGCCAGAACCTGGGCCCTTCCTTACCTGGGACATGTATGTAGTAGCAAAGTCATTGATTGTTGCCATTCCACAGTAAATTTTAGAGGCAATAGCATTAGCTCGTCTCTTGTCTTTGGAGAAAACAGCACAGCCAAGCCCAAAATTGCAATCATTGGCCAGATCAACAGCCTCTTGGTCAGTCTGAAACTTCATTATTGAAATGATTGGGCCAAATACCTGCACACAAAATAATTGTACATGGATAATTATGTGCCTCGTATTTAGCACAAGATTTTGCATGCAGACATTAAGCAGGTCACTGCATGCCAAAGCTTACTCCCATTTGCAAAGAGACTTTGGGAGTTGGATCGCATGTAGACACACATACCCACCTACCTTGGGGAATGTCACCAAACCTTCAAAACAGGAACATGGATTAGTGAGGTTTTGACCATAAGTAGCACAACAAGATTACAGGGAAACTGGGTGACAGAGAAAGAGAATTGCACCTCTTCTTGCATGATACGCATTGAGTGGTTGACATTGATAAGCACTGTAGGTGGAAAGAATTGACCTACAAGTTCCTCACCATTCTTCCCCATAGAATGAATCCCACAAACAGCACACTCTGCCCCATCCTCTAAAGCCTCATCAACCAATGATTGAAGCTTTCCTACATGCTCTGACATACAGATAGCGCCCATATCAGACTGCCGTTCCAGTGGTAAGCCCTGTCGACACAGTTCTCACCAACAGTTCCATCAGATGAAGGATACATGCACCTGATCAGGTGAAATTGCTCCTTTGATTACCTAGCTTAGACTCTACAGTTATCTTTAGGAAGAATGTTAGAAAGAACATCCAGAGATGATTTGCAAAAATAGTCTCTTGATAGGGGAAGAACATGTAGATGAAAGTTCTGTTGTTCAATTAAGGAATATCATTGCCCTCTGAGGCTGGTGAAGGACCATGATCAAATGTAGTACAGCTGGTACCAATCAGAGGAGAATCAAATGAGGTCTCTATGGAAAGAAAAAAGGTTTTAGGCTCCCAAAGAGAGCCATGATGGTAATGGGAGCAAGACCTGAGTGAAATTTGATGCACATTCCATCTCAGTGAAGATGCACATAGTTGTGAAAATAAGACCTCTTTTGTTTGCACATTAAAAGAAAGATGCAAATTGAACCCTGTTAAAGGTTGTCTGATGACTATATGCAGTCATTTTACAGATAGCAACTGATGAAACTCTACAGGACCCAAGAAAGAAGAGAGTTAGTAAAACTTACCATTCGTACAGATTTAACAATGGAGCTGACTTCTCTCACAAATTTCTCATACACAGGTTCTTGCACATAGAAACGCTCAGCCCCTGCACAGTTCTGTCCACTGGACTGTAATGCACCCCTGACTGCTATGGGCGCAACCTGCATACAAAAATCACTACACAATGTAAGCCCATAACTGGTTACTGGAGAACCCACAGATATGCATGACAAGATTTCTTATGCTGATCTCAACCCATTCATAAAGCTGGCAGAAATAATAATAAATTTAGTTCCAACTGAATGCAGATGAGACATGATGATGGGAGAGGATTTGCCTCAGTGACATCTGCATCATCACAAACAATGAACGCATCTTTGCCACCAAGCTCCAACACGACAGGAGTCAATGTCCTTGATGCAGCTTCCATCACCTAAAAAACCAAGAACCAATTCAAGCTTGAGTTCAGTCCTCCCAAGTAGATTGTGAACATTAGATAGATTAAACCTGCATCAATTCAGCATGTATCTTCCCTCTCAAAGAGAAGTATCAACAAGGAGTAAAGTGAGCTAGCTGCATGCCAAATCCAGACACACATGGAAAGCGTGTACTTCTCAAGGATAAGGTCCAAAGTCAAAGGAACATTGAACTGTGAGGTTATCAAGAATGACATCCAAATACTGCACCTTCCGACCCACGCCGGTAGACCCAACAAATATGACTTTGTCAACAGAGCCCACCAAAGCTTCCCCTGTCTCAGCAAACCTGCCACCATGAACATAGGCAAATAGGTTGATATTTATCTTCAAGAGTAGAAGTTCTACTAGACAACCCCAGATCAGACAAGGATACTCATGCTGTAGCTCTTGGGACTCTGGGCCTGCACTTTCATACTGCTATTGAGATCATCCTACTGTTTTTGGAAATCAATATGAGGACTGTCAAAAGGGATTCAAGCATCAGATGCCATACATAACAGGTGACACAAAGTTCAAAAGACTGCTGTGTTTGCTGTAGCTTCACTTACCCAGTGACAATGTGAACTAGATCTGGGGAAGCTCCAGCTGCAATTAATGCAGAATGAATGATGCGCAGGTAAAAGCAGCCAGACCAAGTTGCATGCTCTGATACCTTTTCAGAGTCACAAACACAGCATATACATGAGATTTTCAAACTGTGTCTAGATGTAGAATTCCCAGAGATGAAGCAAATTGCAAAAAAGATCTTTTTTAACACCTCCAAAGTATAGGCAAGATAGAAGACAAAATGCACAGGCATATGTGCTTCTTTCTTAGTTGTACCTTAATTACAATAGCATTCCCAGAAAAAATAGCTGCTAGCATGGGGTTGAAAATGTTGTGGAAGGGATAGTTCCAGGGGACAATTGCCCCAATTACCCCTAAGGGGTGATACTCCACCCTGTTTGACTTGTGTAGCAGAACTGTTCCTGCAGACCTGCCCGTGCACCCATGTTCAACTGCAAATGCAGTAAGATGCTCTCAACACCGGTTCACCCTTGAATCTATGCTATGCTACCAACCACCTATTGAAACTGATTGGAGTGATAAGCATTCTGTTCTACACCTCCTTCTATGTAACAAGTAGCAGCGCCACAACTGCATCAGAAGGAAGGTTTTGATCAAACAGCCCACATCTCCTCAAGTTCATCCAGCCTCTGACATTTCAAAGAGAAAAAGAGTAACAACTGAACTTCAGCAGAGTTAGGAGAAGCACCTATATTCTGGTTTGAGCCAGCGCTCCCCCTCCTTGAGTAGCCAGTTGATCTTCTCACATGTTGTCAAGATCTCACCTAGGGCTGCATCTACCAAGGTTTTCCCTGAATCTCTGGCGGACACCCTTTCCAAGACAAACCCCAACATACTGTTATCCAAGGACAGCTGTCATGCATAACAAGTGAAGGTCCAAATAATGTGGCTCGGAGGCTAATCAAGAATTTGCATTTGTTTAAAAAACCAAGAGTTTATGAACAGTCTTTGGTTGAAGAGGGCTTTCACAATCTCATTCCCTCTCAAAAGATTGTCTTTATACTTAGAGAGAATTATTACATGTGTACAATTTCAGTCAAACTGACAAGAATTGAGAGACAACCCGATAATTATGGATATTTCAGATCTGACAATCTAAGAGTAACAAATCAGCAACCATGAAAAAGAGGCACCCCAACCCAAAAGAAAAGAGAGAACAAGACCAAACAGAAAACTGAGGAGCAGTTCAAATGACAGTGACATTTATACACAAGTTCAGGGACCTTCAACAGCAACATGCATGGCATTGACTCCCTACCATAGCATCCCAGTGACTCCATCAGCTCCCCAGATGGGTGGAGGTCAATGTCTAACTGATGTACTGAGTTTCTGTCACAAATAGAATGTATGACAAACCCAACAATGCATAATTCTCTCAGATTGAACTTGGATAGAACATGAAAAAGATGCTTACTGGCAAATGAGCTCTTGGTGATCAAGAATATATTTGAGCATTATGCGTAACAGGAGACGGCGCTGTTTGAAAGTACTATCTGCCCATGTCTTCTGTGCTTCCCGTGCTTGCTTCACATGCTCCCTGACCTGAACCACATGAATTTTTTGCTCAAGCTTAACTCAAAAGATTTTGATCAGTTTCAACAATCGTGGGATGTACACCACACCATACTTTGTAGAACAAAAGGCAGACACAAACAGGTAGAAAGACAGAGACATTCCCAAACAATCTCCTCATTTCCATGTTCAAGGAGGACTCAGGAAAGCTTACCTCCTCAGGTTTCAGTATCGGAAAGAAGCCCAAGTACTTCATAGTAGCTGGTTCATAACACTGCACTCTTTCTGAGTTTTTCACTTTCTTTGGAATCTGCAAGCACATGTATTTTTCATTTCCAAGGCATGTATGCCTATGGTGAGTGAAGATGATTGCAGAACGCATGACAAATTTGAGAAAACCAGTTATGGGAGTGTTTCCAGGATCCAGGTAAATGACGCACTGTTCTTGGTGGTGCTTTCAATCTAATAGTTCATTTCTGGAGTCTGCAGTGTACCAGCATTGACATGAACTTGTCTAAGCAGTTGGAGCATCTTGTCCAAAAAGAGGAATCAGAAAGGACATGGACAAGAGCTTACATAGATATCATTGTCTTCAGAGGATTCAGTTTTTTTCAAAATCACTGCACATGGTCAACACAAATTACATTAATCAACAAGCTTTGTTCACAAGAAAACCATTGCAATCATTGCGAGTGTCACCAGATCTGACATTGTCAAGCTCTTGTCAGTGGACTCAGAACTTCCAAACTGGACATGGGCAAGCTTCAAGCAAACTGACAATGGCAAAGCTCATCTGATTTGCAATACTGACATTCCTTAGAACACATTGCCCTCTAATGCCTACCAGTGCCACAGATCAATATCACATCAGACTGAAGGAGGCAAAAAAAGGAAAATCCAATTACTGCAAAACAGAAACAGGAAACAGAACAATAATAAAGAACAATATTGAAGCGTACCAAACAGTCTCCAAAAGCTTCAGCAAACACCCAGAGCAACTGAATTTTTCTTTCATTGCATTTCCACAAGAAATCCAGTTCCATGACATGGAAAACTCATATTGCAAAATGCCAAGAGATCCAAACACTAATACTTTCCAAAGACTTACTTCCAAAGGACTCAGACCCTAATATACTAGGTCACAGCCAAAGTCTACATTTTCACTGCATTTTTCAAAAACCAAGACTGAATGGGTGAGTGAAGTCCAAAATGCATTTCGATAAGAAATTTGAGAACTGTAGTACTATCCGAAGCGTCAAACCCTAACATACTACTTCCGAAGACTGAAACCTTAATACACTACTTCAGAGCTAAAGTCTACCACTTACGATCCTGTTTTCAAACCGAGACTGAATGGGGTGAGTGAGGTCCAAAATCCATTTTGACAAGAGATTTGAGAACTGTAGCACCATCCGAGGCATCGAACCCTAATGTACTACTTCAAGGCCAAAGTCTATCATTTACGATCCATTTTTCAAACCGAGACTGAATGGGTAAGTGAGGTTTGACAATGCACTTTGAATAGAGATTTGAAAATTGCAGTACCATCCGAAGCATCAACGTCGATTGCAGGAACTCGCAACGTCGGAATGAGGTAGTGGTAGACAAGCGATCGAGCCAATAATGCCAAGAAGATCACACCCAATACCAAAACCACCCACCATAACTCCATGTTTGGATCGATCGATCAAGCAATAGAGAACCCGTTGCCAGAGACCCACAAAAACTCGCCACCTTCTTCTCTCTCTCTCTCTCTCTCTCTCATTCCCGGCCTGCTACTTCCTGCTCCATACTGCTACAAACACAAGTCATCCGCCTGATGGATAGCAGTTTAGGGTTTAGGGTTTATGCAGAGCATAGAAGCTTAAGGGATTTTGGCCCTTAGGCAATAGGTCTATTTTTACATGAGGATTTTTGAAAGATGATAATTTTGGCTTGTGTTGAAGCTTGAGATTAGTTATAGAGTTATAATATCTTGAAGGATTTTGGTTTCTTTTCTGCAATTTTCTGAAGATTATAATTTTTGCATGGTGAAATATTGGAGTTTCCATAATTCTTCTTTTGCCTTAAGACACTTTTTAATGTAAATGGGCAAGGCCACAGTATGACACATCCCTTGTTTGTTTGGTTCTTTGTTGAGGGTCAATTTTGTGATATAGCCAAAGTGGTGATCATTCATAGGAAGATTTAGCCAATTTTGGTTACATAAAAATGAGATCACAAGTTGCAATATGAGGCCTTATTGATGGAACACTGGCAAGCATATTGGCCTTATGAGACCTTATTGGCTCTGCCCATGTCAGGAGTCAGGACCCAAGACATGAGGTAGTGAGAGACTAAAAGTTTGGGCATGTGGGGCTGCTAGCTAATGCAAAGTACTAAGTTACAAGTTTTTGAGTTCAAAGGGGCTTAACATGTTATCATGGATTTCTGCAAGTTCATCAACAATGCTAAACACCTCATGTAATCCACTTGAGGATCCAAGGTTCATGAATTGGGGCTGACCTTCCATTATTGAATCACAAGGTAACTGGAACAAATTGTCTAAGATTGTTTCCATGGGAACACCTTCATCTACCTCCATTCACAGCTTTTGAAAAGAAGAAACAAGATCTCTAGAAACGTATCCAAGGAAGTGTGATGCTTCATATAAGAAGCAACCCATAAGAGCCACGCACATCATGATGGTTGTGCAACCAAGCTTAGCCAAGAAAAGTGGCTATGACAACCACAAAAAGGCCAACTTGCTAGTTGTGGAGATTTTGCTCCCCATAGGAGTAGCCAAGGGGGTGTAGCTCAGCCACAACCTATTGGAGTAAAAAAAACCCCCTCCAAAGCCCAAATTTTTTTTTAATGTAGTGAGTGGGTTTAGGGTCCATTCTTGTGCACACCTCAAATTGTTTATTTTTTAACCAAACTAAATACAAACAATGACATGTCTCAAATCATTTTCAAGTGCATAACCATGGAAGATTTTTCTTTCACCAAACTTCTCATGGACTCCTCCAATTTCATTTAATAATGTTATGGTCTTTTACATGTTCCACATGTGCTTTTTTCATCCAGTTTTTCATGTCCACAATTATCTCACATCTAGAAAAGTTCAAGAAAGTTGCTAACAAGGGTTGTGATTAGAGTGAGGATGCACTTACTTTTTTTTGTTACAATGCTTTGAGGAGAATTTTTTGGCTATTGGCAAGGGCTACTTCAAGCAAGCTCATGGGTAGGAAATTGCAACAAAGTTGGCCAAGACATTTTCATATGAGCTGGTGTGGAATCATGCCCAAGTCAAGGACAAATGGGAGAAGCTCAAGAAAAAATATATTGCAAAAAAAAAAGTGGGAGTCATTGGAAACGCACCTTCAAAGTGGTGTTGGTTCAATTGCATAGGTCAAATTCTTGTAAGCATTGCAAAGGCATATGGTTTACTAGGGGGAAGATATGGGAATACCAGCAAAAAATTCCCATCAAAGTACAGAAGAAGCTGACCATCACACCAAACCAAAGTGTAAAAAATTTCACTATTCGGTGACATGTTTTCTCCTATTCACATCACACCAATGTTTGTTGATGGAATGCATGTAAAGGCATCCCTATCTAATCCTTGCATTCGTGTTTATTATTAACAATGTGTGGATGGTAAACCTTTTTCTTTGAAACTTTGCAGAAATTTTGTAAGTGCAAGTAACTTTGTTGTAACATTATAAAGTATTGTAGAATCTTCAAACAAAATTGAAGTTCTTAAGCTTGAAGCACAAAAAGAAACAATTGAACGAGCTATAGAAAAGTTTTAAAATGCACAAGTTCAAATTGTAATTGTTTTTGTTAATGTTCTAAAACCAAACGTTATTAAGGAAGAAGATTAGGAATTAGGTCTTATGTGTGTGCTTTTCCAATAATGCATACAACATTGTGCTTCAAGTTTGGTATGAAATAAAAAGAATTTTTATTTACAAATGGGCTTAACAAACATGAAGCATTGTACAATATGTGTTAAGAACACAAAAAACCACGAAAAAAAAAGTTAAAATTAAGGTTTGTATTTAACTTTCAAACAAGGAACCAAACAAAATTATGTGATTCAAAAACAAAAACACAATACCTAAGAACAAGAACACAAGATGTGCAAAACAAATATGAAAACAAATTTTTATTTTGTTAACATATGCAAACATGAAAATGAAAAAAATATCACAAGATTATGGTGCAAGGTCGTACATAAAATTGGTGTTGAATAGACTAAGGGAAATAAAAGGTCCTACTCTTTTTTTATACCCCTTTGAGGACATAGCTTTAAAAAAGCTTCTAAAGGAGTTTCGATGTGGGCATAAAGTAAATAATTTTTAAAAAACGTTTTCAGTTAAAAGTTGACTATGAATTAACTAGGAATTAACTATGATTTAACTAAGAGTTAATTCAAACTTAATTAGAACTTAATTGGGATTTAACTCAAACTTAATTAAAATCTAACTAAAAGTGAACTAAGAATGAACTAACTGAAAGTTAATTACGAGTTAACTAGAAATGAATTAAGAATAAATGAAGAGTTAACTAAAATTGACCTACAACTTAATTAAAAACTAACTAATAGTGAATTGAAATTAAATTAGGAGATTAAGTACAAATTCATTACAAATCATGGATGAACAACCAAATGAATGAACCCATAACATTACCATCTATAACAATATGTAATGTTACATGTAATAAAAAAAGAATGTTAAGTTAATGTGTAATGCTTTAACCATGATGCAAATAGAGCATTATGCATCACTTCATTATCCTCTTTTACTACATCTTTTTTTTTATAAATAAAAATACATTGGCCATAAAATCCCACCAAGGTATCCATTTTTTATCATACATTTTGCACCATTGGCTTGGGCATGCCCGTTAATTGGCAAAAATTGTGAAGACAACAAACCATGATGATTTTCTCACCTTTATCAATTCTACAATTGAAATTCTTCAAAATGCATAATCGATTGTTCAAATTCCCAAAAACATTATCAATGACCATGTGACCATGATCCATTAAATTGTCAAATCACACCATATTGATGTCATGGGCATGAAGACAACTAAGTTTATAAGATTTTTAAACCAAAATAAAAACAAGGGCAAACATAATCCCAAATCCAGATTATGAAACAAAGCAAATAAAAATAAGAGCATGATAAGTGTAAGACAAGAATTCAACAATATTTTATTACAAGAATGAAAAAAATGGAACAAAATTATGACAAGAAAATGTACTGCAAACTCATGTTGAACATACTAAAAGTAATTGGTAATTTTATCTCTATTTATACCCATTGGGCATTTAACTCAAAGAAAATTTTCAAAAAAATTTCAACCCACATGTGACCCATATTCACCCATATGTGGACCATGTGTACTCATATGTAAATTATGAATGAATTAAGATTCAACTAATAGTGAACTAAATTCAACTAAGGGTGAATTGAAAGTTAATTAAAAGTGAATTGAAAATGAACTAAAAATTAACTAAAAATGAATTA
>Ga0209208_10004597_pt1 | contig 19512 bp, 11 predicted proteins | sample S1TSphfallax_3_FD_187694 | JGI IMG/M metagenome (GOLD analysis project Ga0209208, IMG submission 187694) | Host-associated microbial communities from peat moss isolated from Minnesota, USA - S1T2_Fd - Sphagnum fallax MG (SPAdes) (version 2) | ecosystem: Host-associated > Plants > Peat moss >... | reverse complement strand
GCAGGCCTTCCTTAGGTACCCCAAGGGTGTAGACCAGAAGAAGATTGGGGGAGGCGTCTGAGAGCAGGTCTTCCCCAACATAAAGCACTAATTATTTTTGTATCCAAATGGCAGAAGGTGAAGGTCTGCATGTGATCAGCAGAAGGGTCCTTCTTCAACTGAGGGAACGAATCTTCTTCACAGGGAGGTGCTTTCAAATGCAAAGGAAAAAACCTTGGAGTGATTCACAAATATGTGAACATGGGGTTGGGGGACTTGGGTGCTCATGATGGATATTTTGTTAGGAAGCCTTTTGAGAATTTGCCCAGAAAAGAATGGTTTGACAGAAGAAGCCTACTTATGAGCAGATATGAAGGGATGTGGCGTTGTTATTAGCCATTGCTCTTGAACATTTCATGATGTCCACTCTTTTTGGCTTCTATTGCAGGTGACAGAAACTTTACCCAATAGCAAACCAACAAGAGACTGGATGCAGTGCAAGCTCCATCGTTGGCTGCCTATCAGAATCTCAAATAGGTAAAGATACTTTACTTCACGAATCTGGAAAACTAGACCCCAGTGGACTACTGTGCTGGACATCCTTGAAACTGTGTCCTAAAACAGCTTAATTTTGTGGAGTAATTTTGAGTAAGTTTCATCTTCGTCATGTACCTTGGTTTGGCTCTTGGCCATTTTTGTGTAGGGTAATGCCCCAGGAGCAGGCCATTCCTGAACTAAGCACCCCTTCTTTCAGGAGCACCCTGCTCTAAGGGTGTTACCCAACAATAAAGTGTTGTTGCACAAATATTTTTGGTATTTTTTCTTCTGATACATGGCACATCTCCATTGGGTATCAAGGGGAAGAAAGAAAAAACCAATGCAAGGCATTTCAAAAAACAAAGTGCAGCCCACTTGTGCAAGCATTTTGTTTTTCTGAAATGCCTTGCAAATTTTGTGCTTTGTAATTTGATCTGCAAATGAATACACTAAAATTTTTGGTCTAGTGCTTGGTCCCCATGGCCTCCCCTAATTTGATGGCAGAAGCCTTGAGGGCAATAGCTCTAGGATGTAGGCCCCAAAACTAGGGGAGGCCCATGGGAGCAGGCCTTCCCTCATCATAAAGCATGAAAGATTTTATCTTCCAGTGGCAAAAGGTTTGCATGTGATCATTGGAAAGGCCCTTCAACTGGCAAAGCAATCTTCCAGAGGGGGAGGTGCTGTCAAATACATTGGAAAAAAAATATTAGAGAGCTTTATATGTAGGGTAAAGCCCCTGGGTGGGGCTTTTCCAAATAAGGCACCTAAGACAAAGTAGTAACCCCACGTTTTTGGGAATGTCTCGCCACCTAATGGCTTTAACCTAACTTGAGCCAAGGGTTATGGGAACCTTAACATACATAGCTCAGTTGGCATAGAAGGAAATGGTATTATGCCTATAAAATACCTTAAAAACTCCTTAAGAGTGGGAGGTCTGTTTATAGGCACAAAGACCAGGCAGATATTTTGTAGTGTAGTGGGATAACTCATAATGAATCTGTGGGCTTCTTACATTTTGAAAGTGGGTCTTGTCCTTTTTGTTTTAATAGCAGGCTTTTACTACATTTTAGTCACCTTCTTTCTCTTCAGGCTTCTTTTCAGCAAGACAGACAGCTTTCTCCTGAGTTAATTTGTACTGTGCATCTTCTCATTGGGAAGAAAGAGAAAAAGGAGAAAGTGCATGCTGCTTGCATGTTACTTGCCAACTGAATGCACCAAAATAAGGACACTACCCAACTCATACCCCACTGTAGGGATCTTCACTATCTATCATGGCAGCATACCATTGTACAAGAAGAGCTCCCCAATTATATTACATATTTTGCTACCTCCTGACATTATTCCACCTCCATAATACCTATTTGCAAGTTCCTGGCACCTGGTTGGCTGAACCTCATAACTCACCCTCTTTTAATGGGTTTAAGGGTTTAGGAGCTGTTTGGTGGCTCAACTAGTCACAGTAACCTATGGGCTATATTGGCCATTACCTAGTTCATAATGCTCAAGTGTGCTTCTATGAGAAGTACCTACTCTGATTCAAAATTAAAAAATAATGTCATTTGTGTATTTCTTAATGTCATGCAAATAATTTGAAATATGAGGAAGAAAGTAAATTTCCTGAGTTTCATAAATTTTTGATTATTGGATCTTAGATAGTCAAAATATTGAACTCATTTTAATTTACATTTGTGAAAGTTCTAATATCAAAGAAATATATTCTTTCTCAAATTGTGGAAACAATTTATATCAAAACTTACCAAGGTCATTCTCCCATATCTTAATTCCTTAATGATTTTCAACATCCATATTGCCATTGTGTTTTGCATTTGTTAAGGCCATTGTCCACCTCTTTAGCCAGCAAAAATTGCACAAACTAGGGACTTTTACTAATACGTGTCTTTGCTCCAACCCCAGGTATGTTAACTATTATAATCAAGATAGTTATTCAGATACTTGACATTATATGCAAATTTCAAGTAGGAAGGCCACAAGCTAATTGAACAAAATAAACATAGCAAATTTTAAAATTTTAAAAACCAACTTCACTTGCCAAAGGCCAGCAAAACATTGTAAGCAGTAGAATTCCAAACAATAGGATGGTTTCAGTTCCCATGAAAATCCAGTTAAAATTTCAAATTTTCAACTACAAATACAACTTGACTTTTAAAGAATTAAATATAGATTTAAAACAAATTAGAGATTTTTTTTGAGGGAAAATGAACCCATAGATTCTTTTTATTGAAATTGATCAAGAGACTACCTATGTGCACTTATAATGTGTGTCATGATGTAAGCTTTTGCCAATGTGAAGGACACACAACATGACTTGATAACAATTTGTTATGCTTATGATTATGGTGGGTCCTTGACAAGTGAGGCGAGAGGCTAGGAAGCCATGCACATGTGAATGATGACCAAAAAAAGAAGAAAAAGAGGCAGCAAATTCAAGGGACCACAAATTGTCAGACCCCATGTACCCAACATGTGATGGCCAAAAACTTGACAAAAGGCACTCTGATGGCCTTCTATGGACATATATCTCTCCATTGCCATTGAAAGAGAATACTTTCTTCCCAATTGAACAAACTTCTGGCGGTTTGTCATGTTTTTGTTTTTAGGATGTCAGCAAATGGATGGTTCACATGAATAATTTGGAAAAAAATAATGAAGATGGACATTCCATGAATTTTTTGAGAAGTTATTAAACGCTTAAAATTGTTCTCTTTGTAGTTTCGTACTTTGACTTGAAATTAAAAGACTGATTTTAAACACCCACTAACACCCAAGACCAAAGGACAACCACACAAGCAAAAGCTGAGTACTCCCACTAAAGAACGGAATGGGCCTACCATGTATTATTGGTAAGGAGAAAATTGCTGATACTTGTGTTCTCATTTGCCTTGTACTTTTGATGGATGGGTTCTCGTCCTTGATTTTTATTTAGACTTGTTTTTTCTTTTGAAAGCATCAAAATAAACTATAAACTAAAAGTGAACCGTCAGAGAGTACAATCCCAAATCTTTCCTTAATACCAGAGCTATTATAGGCTAGAAAGCTCTTCAAACTCTCATGTTGGAAGGCCTCATGTCACAAGGGTTGGGGTTTCCGTGGGCAACCATATGATAAAGAAAAGGGTAAAAGGGTAAACTATGGTTCCATATGATAAAGAAAAGGGTAAAAGTATGGTTTGATCCATGCAAGTCCGTTAGTTTTAGGTTTAGGATTTGGGGTTTGTTGTCCAATTAGACAGCATGAAAACTTAGCAATTTTATTTTCAACGCATACTTCAAGAAGCCAAGCCTGACACATTTGGAGATGAATTTTAGTGTACTTGGAAGGTACTTTTTTTGTGTTCATCTCCCTCCAGGGGAAAAAAATAAAAATTATTACACCTACTCCTTAAGAGTGGGAGGGATCCTAGGGCCTCTTTTCATTAGGCTGTTGTGATCAATTGTGCACAAACAAAGCTTTTCATTGCATTTGTTCCATCAAGGCATGCACAAAGTCACTTTAGAGCTCTATTGGTGAAGCATTGATCAAATGAAGAGTTGCATGAGTTATGAGTCAACCTATGGATCATTACAAAGTGACATGTATAATTTTTTTCCTGGGAACACATGTTATTTTTAAGTTTTCTTGAAAGTACCCTCCATATGAAATGTTTGTAATGTTCTTGACATAATGCTTAGGCCAATCCCACAACCCATTGTAGAATATTTAAGCTATTTTCAAAAAAAATTGGTGACTTATTATCCTGGGTCCTTCGTGGTAGCATGGATATTCATTGAAAAGGTTTTAGAAACAGGCCTAGAAACAAATTGAGGAGAACATGTCGCCACAAATAAAGCCCGAACAAGCAGTCCTTTTGAGACTACAATATGTTTGAATAGAAATTTGACAAACCAAATATTTATATATTAAAAAAAATTCAAAGTGAAAAACAGATTTCCTTGTTAATTATTTATGCATTTGGACATTCATCCTGAATGGGCTTGTGTTTGTAAAGTACTTTCATGTGGGTCAAGTAATGTGAAAAGACCAACTTTGAATAGGGACATAATACAATTTATGGTGTGAACATCTTTAGATTCAAAAACCACTAGTGTGGCCTGTACCATTGGCCCCAGTGTTACCAAGTCCTCAAGTGATTTTTCCTTCCAAAACCTGGTTTTTTGGAATTTATTTGAATTTTCAGTGGCAGAAATCACTTTTAAATCAATATCTCCCACATTCTGAATCCGATCTTACCAAATAAATTCCATTTAATCCTGCGCTGATACATCTTTCAAACAACACCAAAGGCACATTCCAATTCCTCCAAAAAAATTCAGCTATCATTAAATTTAGTTTTCAGTGAAGAAATCATTCAATATTCAAGAACTTTTGCACCGCAAGTCCAAACATCATGGAACCAAGCCCATGCACCCATCCACGTCCAGAGCTTTCCAAAGACACCAAGAACACAATCTGAAGAATCCTGGTTCAATGGATCTCATAACTACAAAACAAAACAAACTACCTTCCTTCTTAGATAGATAACTAAAAAGTAACCAAAGATGTGAAAGCATACATGTTTGGATATGAGATAGGACACAAGTAAGAACTGTTTGAATGATAATTAAATATTCAGTGAAACTTCATGCTTCTAGTGAGGAATAGTTATGAAAAATGCATTGGAAATTTTTTGGGGGATTATTTGACTATATTTCACCTTGCCATAACATAAGAACCATAAACTCAACACAGCACAGCTTCAGAAAATGTGTTATGCAAATGATACAAATTCAATGCATGAACTTAACTCAGTAGCTCTCCAAACTCAACCAATAGTAGTTTGAGGATGTAGCTGTAGAATGGAATTTCACATGCATACCTTATAAGCATTGAGTTAATTATTGGACCATTTGGGTCAACTTCACAACTCCAAATCCCAACAATGAAGCACTTCAATATAGTTTCAAGTTTGGACCCATGGGATTATGTACTAGGTAACCTACAACCTCAAACTAGTTACCAGACATAACCTACAGTTTAGAGGTTCGAGAGCAACAGCATAACACATCCTCTTGATGGATGAAAAGTCATATAACCTTCCTCTTGATAGATGTAACCTCATATCTGAGGTCCTGCCTGAGCCATGTATGCGTGAAATAGAAAGGATGAGAGGTTATGCTTGGTGATTGATCAGAAGCTCAAGAACCTCCCAAGAGTAGGTTATGTGATGGTGATACTAAGGACCAGTGTTTTTTTCTGTGGCAAAATTTCGTCATTTTTTGACAAAGAAATGGAGGATTTTTTGGAATTTTTTTTGCCTAGTGTAATTTTGACATTCATGTTAAAATCAACATGGTAGTAGTGGGTAGCCTCCATGATGCATCCACACATGGGACACATTCAGATGGGACCATACAAAATAATGGCATCATGTTTTTTATAAGGTCAATTTGGGGAAAAGCATTCTTTTGGACCTAGTTCAAGTTGGCAAAAAGATGGATCTCATTACAAAAAAAATTGCTTTAAAATCATACACTTTCTGAATACTTCCAATTGAGGTAGAAGGTACCCTCCTATAGGACACATATGGAAATATAGATGGGAGTGCAAAAAAGCAATGATGGGCATGTTTTTTTGTGGAATTCAAGTTGGGGAAAAACATTCTTTTGCACCTAGTTCAAGTTAGCACAAAGTGGGGTCTCATTGCAAAGAAAGTTGTGAAAATCATGACCTTCTTAATACATCCAATTAAGGTAGTAGATATCCTCCCATAGGAGACATGGAACACATATGGATGGGATTGCAAAAAAAAGAAAAAGAAGGATTATGCCATCATAGTTTTGTGGGGTACAATTTGATGTAAAACAATCTTTTGCACCTAGTTCAAGTTGGCAAATAAAGGGGTCTCAATGCAAAAAAAAAATGTATTAAAAACCATAGACCTACTTAACTTAGAGCATTTCCTGCACAGTTCAGTAGGTGGCTTTACAAAATTATTTCTCACATCCAAGTTCAGTTCTTTACTTTTTTCCAACCCACCCTTCAAACTGAGATTGCAAATAGGTGGGAGATTGAGTGAGTAAGGGACTATTTGAATATTACAATCACATTTTTTAAAATTATAGATAAATATAAAATGTGAAGCTACATTCAACATTGATATTGTCAATTTTTTAATTATCTATGTTGCAATAGACAAGTTTAGTGAAAATCATATTGCAAAATATGAATGAGTTCTAAGAAAAGATTGGACATGAACTTTTGAAACAATGGCACTATGTTTGTCATGCATATTAAATAAAAAATGTGGACTCAACAAATGTCATGTAGTTTCAAAATAAAAAAGAAGAATAAAATGTCAAATGAGAAGTTTAAAAGTAAGATACATGGAAACTTTTCTAATATATGAAATTTAAATTTAAATTTTTTTTAATGTTATGATTTTCATCATTGTTTTTTCATTTCACATTGAAATCTTCAATTTTTAACATTTAACCAATCACATGTGTAATGATATCTATAAGGTGACCTACCAATTTTTTTACCAAAAAAATAATAAAATTATAAGATTTATAATTTGATAATTTTTGTAATAAAATAAATAGTGTAAGATCTAAACTTTTCAAAATGTCAAATCACTTAACCATGTTTTTACCCAACTACTAATAGCAAACCACCTATCTAAACCAATTGATCAATCACAAACATGGAATAGCAGTCAAATCATATTTATTACACCTTTTTTTTTTGGCAAGTGTTACAATTTGATATGACTTTTATTAACCTCAACAAATTGTTTGGGCCAAACCAACATGTTTTGATTTTATTTTGTCCAATTTTAATTTGCAAGGTCACATTCTAAACACCTACAAAGTTGCCCTCAATACTTCATAGATATATTTCACATTTCCCATCAAAGAAGTAAGTAGCCTCCATCCACATTTAAAGGACATTGTCCCACACATATGAACAAATATGGGTTGGACCACACAAAAAAAATAATGGCATCATGTTTTTTTGAAGTTCAATTTCAAGAATAACATTTTTTTGCACCTCGTTCAACTTTCAAGTTGGCCAAAGAAGGTCATGATTGTTAAATAGGTTAATAAGAACAATGGTGTATTTTGGTGAGTTTACTTTTTTTTCCGTGACAACTTGGTTTACATTTTTGCATTTCAAAGTGATGGGCAATTTTAACAAATGTATTTTACATGGGTTGATAGAATTTTGACCTTTCCTACAAAAATGTGAACATCAAAGCATATCAAAAACATTTAAATGAAGGAAAAATGTGAACTTCTTATAGTTTATTCAAACTAAAAACTCTTCAATTTTTCATCTTGTGTCACACTTCAAACACCATCCTTTGATTCATATTCTCCAATTTTATGCCACATAATAACATTCGTATCAAAGCATTCAAAGTTTCCAATTTCATTTTATCAATGAAGTTTGCAAATGACTCTTAATAGCATTTTGTTAAGGTTTGAGGAATAATAAAGATTATTCATCTTAATTCACAACTTACTACTAACTTACGAAAAAATGTCTCCCTAATCTCATTTAGGCCTTGGGTGAACTAATTAGTAATAGCTACAATGATTCATGATAAAAGCTAAAAACCAAAGTACTTTTCTTGGGTTGCTTCTAAACAATATAAATACCATTACATTAAATCATGGTTGCTAAAAAAGGTGAAGGTACCAATGTAAGCATTGGTTCATTTTAACCCATCATCTAATGATAGGTGTAACTTTTTATTACATTTTTTTGATGAACTCATTTTCATTTTTCTTTTCCATGTAACATTGATTTTTATTCACTAGATTTCTTATCATGGGAAAAAGGTTTTTATGCCTTTCAAATTGATTGTGATGGGTGCAAAAAGAAGCTTTGAGCAACAACTTGTTTAAATATGGGTTGATTGTGAAGATGTTAATTTGGTTGCAATTGCAACTACATGATATTTTGTAAACCTAATCTAAATTTTAGAGATATTAAGGTAACCAAACCCATCATCAAACATAGGCCCACAACTAACTATCCAAATAGTGCAAGTCCAAGCCTATTAAAGAACACAAATGACCTTGCCATGATTCAAAATATGTCTTATGATTGAACACCCAATATTGAAATATGATTTGTGTTAACAATTTTTCCCACACCTAACCTTGAAATGATGTCTTTTGTATTCAACTATGGGTGTAAATATGGGCAAATATAAAAAACTTGCTAGCCAACCTTTATGTTATGGTAATGTTTGGTGATGGGAGGTGATTTGAATACAAAAGTGTGTACAACTAACTATAAATGTAAGAAAAGTTGGTGGGCTATTACTTTTGATGCTTGGTTATGGGTGTGATCTTAGGCAATTTTCAAGAAACCCAAGTAAGTTGTGCAAAGAATGTTTGTGGAATTGGTTTGTCACAGTGAACCACTTGCACTTGAACAAAAATGTGCAAAAATCCTATGCTCCAATGCACAAATATGACCTAAGGCAATTAAACATAGTAGCAAATTACCCTGATTTTGATTGGATATATACTAAAAATTGAGACATTAATGTTCACAACCTATAAAGGAACTCACACCTTGTATATTCCCCCCTAATCTTATGCATATTGCATTCCTACCAAAACAAAACATTAAATTTACAAATTGTTGGGGAAAAGTTATTTACAATTTAATATGAACCTTAAACTCATTCATTTATACTCTTTTCAAAATTATCAACATGTCCTCCTTATCAACTCATGTGAAAGATGAATTTCAATCCTTTTTAGAAATCCTAGTTCCTATTGTAAGAGTGTTGAAAGCTAAAGTTGAAGACCAAAACTCATTGTAAAAGCACATTAAATTGGACCAATAATGGTAAATTGAAGTCCCTTTTGAAAGTCCATTACCAATGTATTTGAATTTAATTTAAATTTGACCATTTGACATTCATAATTTAAATTGTTTTTTTTCAAGTTTGATCTAAAGTCAACCATTTTTAAATCCATTAAAAACTCCTTTCTAAAACAACAAACTTAAAAAAAATTAATAATCTTTATGCCAATAAGGACTTGCACAATAATCAAGTGTTGCATATTTGATGTCATGGAACACAAAGTTGGAACCATGTTTCATTCACGAAATGAAGTTTTAATGTCCTAAACTTGCATCATGCAATATCTTAAATGTTCACATCTATTGAATAAACACATTGTGAGATAAAAATTCATATCCAAGCTTTTACAATTTGCAACAGTCTGTTTCATTGAGATTGTAAAATCCATAATTCATTGAACATTCATGGTTTGGTTGTGTTTTTTTTCAATTTTGAAATAGTTAATGTGTTATCTTCACATAAGTGGGTCCCCTTTTTTTATATCTAAGATGAGTTAAAAATTCTATGCAACAATATTGTTCAAATCCAAAACAATAAATCACTATGATTTCTAAACCATTGTAATATGCAACTAACCATTAGATCTAAAATTCAAAGATGTAAAAAAATAGAAATTGGGTTTGAAAATATAGTTAGAAGAAGGGAAATTAAAGCTAAAAATAAAAGATGATATAAGAACAATTTACTTAAACAAGGTTTACAAGGAGAAGTTCAAGAAGTTTCTATACTATTATTGGGTCCAATAATCCATAGTTCCACACCATAGAGTAGTTAAGGAATTTTACAAAAAAATTCTAACAAGCTTCAAGGCATTACACATTGAGATCTATAACCACAATTTGCACATCAATTTTGATGTGGGAGGACTTTTCACACTTGACGCACTCTCGAGCTCCTTAATAGATTCAAATGTGAATCTAAGGTGAAAACAACGGAAGAGTGAAAAGTTGGGGCACACTTTTTGGCTTGAACACGTTGGGGGGTAAAACGGTGTGCTAGAGTTCCAAAATGGAACTAGGAAAATTGACAAGTAATTTATTTACTCACATGAGTTTGCACAAACCAAACAACAAGTTGGTTAATGCATAGTTCGAACATTTTGGTGCATGGACAAGCCATGGGTAAACATAGATTCACAAAACTCACCATGGCCCGGACTTGGGGGAAGATACCACCTTCCCCCTTATAGTATACTTTATGCTTGGCCACATGACTAGCACCCAAATGTCATTTTGTCTCGAGACTCCCAAGTGGGAGTTTCAAAATTCCCAAAGTTGGGACTCTCACGATTTTGGGGGCCCATAATTTTGTGTGCAAACCTCTAATTGAGATGAAATCTAAAGAAAAGTTGTAACCCTCGTTGAGAGCTTTCCAATAGTATGTCGCACGCCACCTGCATGCAAGGAAGTCGAGGTGATTCCCAACTTTTAATGGTCAAGAGTCAAGTTGGCAATAACTTGTGTTTTAAGTGTCCAAATGGGTCATGCGAGCTCATTTTAGACATTTGCGTTCCAAAAGCTTTCTAATGATATAAGGAACTTTTCAATCCAAAAAGTTTTGACCCCTATAATTGCTTTTTGAAAATTTTAAAATCCATCGAGACTCTAACTCCCAAAGTGGGAGCTCATTTGGGAGTGTGAGGGTTCATTCCCTCACACTCTCCTACACTCCCAGGAGCATGAGATGTGATTCCCTCTTGGCTCGCACCCTTGCAAGCCCTGGCCTTGGTTGCAAACCCAAGGCTAGGGTTGCGACAACACTTCTATACTATTATTTCTTATATTGGAACTTAGAAACACATGTGCACTTCGAAAATACCTTGACATAAACACATATATTTTAATTTCTTGTTACACATATAAGAAGGAGAAAGACATATGTCTTGTAGGGATAAAATGTGGACCCCTTTACTTGTTCAAGGTTGTGGCCAAATGTATTGTAGTTGCCAATGATGTTGAATGTGTTTTGTAGATGACAAAGTGGCATGCTTTCAATCAACTAGTTATGGACAAGGAGAATGTCTAACTTGAACCTAAACTAGGAACAATACACAAAACACCAAGGCTTAATAAGTGGGAGAAACAAATGGACAAATGAATCATTGGAAGAAAGAAAGAGGGACAACATTGATATTGAAGAGTAATGCAAGCTCAAGTTATCAAAAGCATACTCTAAGTCCATTATTTGTTAGTGGAGGTAGGCATGGGGGCTCAAAATGCAATCTAAAATTTTAGAATGCCATGTGGCATCATTTCAAACATTTTCAAAGTAAAGATTTTTTTTCTTGTTGCCTTTCTTTCACAACACTTGAATTGTTCTGTCATAATTATATGGAAAATCCTTAATTACATCAGCAATAAAAATATTAATACACTTCATAATATTGGGCACTAGGCCTACTTCCATTCCAGGTCCCAAAAGGGATCAACTAGTTATATTAATGGCAAGATATGGTCTAGGAAAATCAAACTAGAAAGTGTGTTAACACATGACTAAATGTAGCTGGTTGTTTGGACTAGTTATTTGAAAATGCGAAACCCTACAACATTCCAAGATGAAGGTGGTAGAGCTCACGCAAACTAGGCCCACACCATTTATGAATATTACATCAAGGAACAATTGGCTAGTACTAGTTCAAGCATCATCATTTAGAATTAAATATTTGACAAACACAAGGAATCAAAGTCTACAAACTTCAAAGGTTTGATTAGAAATTCTTACACCTCAATTTAACAAACCATGGCAATGTTGTACAATCAACACAATTTAAATGCAATTCATATCCAAAATTTAAATGAAAAAAAAATTCAAATAGGGTAACAATCTAGTGACTATGTTTTGGCAAAAAGGTTCAAATCAAGCTCACAACATCATCACCAAGTCTAGAGAATAGTAACTATGAAATATGTCGTAAATGTAGTGAACGAGGTTTTGTCAAGGTTTTATATTTTCAAAGGTGAAAGATTGCAATATGGTCCTACACTAAAATTGACAAATCAAGGACATTTGTGGCCATGCAAAAGAAAGCTTTGATAACTTATTTTGTATTTGAAGAATTCTTGTTCTTTTAAAAAAGTTTCTTCCAATTTTAAATTCCCAAACCGACCATCATTGATTGATTATTGATGGCCATGGTTAGCATGTTACTTTTGAAGCAATAAAATAAGCACAATAGTTTGGATTACATATGATCATGTTGGCTTCACAAATATCATATGCTCTCTAACCCCTAAATGTTTCTAACTACTTTAAGGTGCAATCTAATAAAAGGAGCCAAAACACTTGTTGACTATAGTGAGAACTTATACTTGCAGTACTTTGAAAAACAACCATCTATTGTATTTAATGAAATAATTATCCATATTTTAGAATTATGTTTGTATACCCATGAAATTGAAATTTCATGAATTTGAAATCATTTACTATATTAAATTAATCTTTTTTCATATACAAAGCAATTGTTGACATAATGTTTTTTAACAATCTTAAAATTGAACATGCTTTAAGTTACTTAAACCTTCATCAAATGCTTTCAAATTTATTGTGGGTTCTAACATACTTCATAAGAAAGGTTACATGTGTTGATCCTTTTAAATGCACATTTATTAAATCATGTTCAGAATGTTGTTGATTTTGATTTTGAACGTCCTTAATGATTATAATAATTCACAATTTGTGATTGTGGTTAAAATTGAAGTTGTAAATTTGATTATAATGTAAAACTTTATATATATAATTTGGTATCAATATAAAGTCCAACAAACTATACTTTAAAATATATTTTTTGAATTTAAAATATATTCTCGGTAATTTAATAAACCAATACATGAAGGTTATGTATACAATGTAGTCTTTGGGTAAGGATTTTGATCTTGTTGCTAGTAGTTCCATTTATTGTGACCACATCATCAAGCTTTATTGTGACCACATTTGGAAAATATGGAAATGGGATTATAATTAAAAGTAATTGTATAATGTTGAATTAACAAGATTACTTTAGCTAAGTGGGTAGACAAAGTGAATTTTCCCCTAGATGTTTGCCACAAGGTATTGAAGTAAACTTTATAGTACAATGCTTATAAAAGACTTAAAAACCTTGGGCATGCCTACTAATTTGATGTAACATTTAGATAAGAGGGGCATGTGAAAGTTCTTAAAACATATTAAAACAAACTCCTAAGTTGAACTTTTAATCATGTCAAATTATTCAAAACAAAAGAAGAAGATGATTATTGTAGTTTGGAACCAAAATGATGCATGGATAAACCATAGGTTAACATGAAATGACAAGACTCACCATGGCCCCAAACTTGGGAGGAACCACCATTGTTTTCCTTATATTGTAAGCAATTTTTACATATCCTTCAAAATATTACATCTTAATGCTCATCTTTTTGAAAATGACTAAAATTGTACTATGAGAAATTGTGTCCATCAAAACCACACTACCTTACAACTAAAACACAAAAAACAACTCATATACAACTATTATGCAACTATCTTTTGGGTATCACAACTAGTGTCCAATTATCCCCCTAGAAATGCGATGTATTAATAAATAAATTGCCATGTTAGAAAATCAATTAGTTGTATTATAATTACAAGTGAGTTGAAAATGGGTCTTCTCTACATTAAGCTATACACATTGTACATACACATGTAATCAACCACATTTGACTTCTTCAAGAGTTGTATTGTAGTTGCATGCAACAACTACTTTATAATTATTATAAATGTCCCACTAAAACAACAACTATGTTGCAACTAGGTACAATGTACATACATGCGATCATGCCACATGTCCACATCTCCACTGCCCATTATGGAATACATTTGCAATTAGTTTTCAATTATTATTCCCATTGATATAATTAGTACAACCATTAATGCACCACAATTAAAATCCTATCATTCAACTATGTTCTAACTATAATGCAAGTACTTATAATTTAATAAATATACATATTTATTAATTATGTATATCTTCATCATATGTGTTTCATTTTAGTGATTTAAAAATGTTATGCTTGAACTTTACCTCAAGTTTTAGAATCACCTTTGAAATGTAAAGGAAAAGGAGTAATGAAAAAATAACAAAAAGAGAAATAAACTTTCCAACTTACAAAACAAACTTTTATCCTTTTTCTTTTTTTTTCTTTGGACCCCTTTTACTTTCAAGCCTCATAACTTTTTGATTTCTTATTCATTTTAAACAATTTAAAGTGTTACAAGAATGCCACCTAAAGTTCTACAAATCATCTTTAAATTATAATAACAACATAAAAATATCTAAGGATTTTTTTGGGTGTTCAAGAACTGGCCTTTGTAGCATTTGGTGGCTTGTTTTTTAAAGTTTTTGACCCCCTCTATTTTGGGGGGCCATAACTTTCTCAATTTTATTCCGTTTTTGATTATTTTTAGTGCCCCAAAGGTGCGAATAAAAAGGGTTCAAGTTTTGTTCATACACCAAAAACAATGGAACCCTCCCCTTGAATCTGGCATGCCTTGAGCACTTAAATGTTATAATTACAACTCAATTACAACTTAATTTGTAACTAAAAAACAACAAAAAGATTTAACCCATATATTTTGTCTTTGAATCTCATGTTACAAACTATATAAATAAGGTCTCTCATTTTCTAACATTCAAATACAAATGGCATTTTGGGATGAATTCAAAAAACTTAATCGAAAAGCAAAACATAAAACAAGAAAATAAAATTTCATAGCTATTTTTTAGTTCATTTAATCTTGTGTTTTCTTACCTACCTACCTATCTAGTAGTTGAAAATGAGTTGCACCATATATACGATGAATTGCAACTCTACAATTCATGTAATTTGTCCGTTAACATTCACAATGTATAAATATAGTGAGTTGCAAATGTCTTTTGCCATGTGTTTAGATTTTAATAAATGGATGACAATTAATGATGTTAGCATGACATTGTGGGTGCAATTATAATGAAGTTCCATAGTAGTTGAAATGAATTGTTTTGATAAAATTGCAATTGTGTTAGAAAACACCCTTTTTTTCATATTGTTAGCAAGTAATGAATCTCATTGATTTTAGGGTTCATAACTTTGTCATCTCACCTTTGATTGAAAGCTCTCAGAGGCATAGTTGTAGCCTTTGAAAAAAAACTTTCCAAGATGTGACATGCTTTTGGGGCTTGTTAAATGGTATTGGGGGTAAGTGCCTTGTCAATTATTGGAATTATAATGGAATGTAACCTAATGCATGATCCTTAACTTTTGTGCACTTAGGGAGTACGCAAAATGTGTGGGAACTTTGAGATGGGACTAAGACAAGATGACAATCATAAGTAGTACACAAACAAGTTACCCACACGAACCAAAAAATGTTGGTGATTAGTGTAAATGAAGCCAACATTTTTGGGTCGTGAGGTTGTCTTGGATTCATTACACTTGCATAGCTTGAACTTGGGAAAAGGCCACCACCCTCTCTCTATAGTACATTTAAAACATCTTCATGGCCCAACTACATTGAAATGATTTTTTCCCTTAGGACTACAAAACATGTAGTCAATTTAGATAATCATACTTCACAACTACAACAAGAATTCTCAACATCTCCAAATATAACCCAAGGATTTTTAAGCTTGTCATTGCCCCATTTGCTTATGCAATATAGACTAAAGGTACATATTTGTTATTACATTATTCATAACCACATGTTATATGTTTGATGAATTAAATGTGCCTAATAGCAAAAGTCCATGGAAATGATAAAATACAAATTTAAAAAAATAGAAGGAAAAAAGTAAAAGCAATCATAAATAATGGGTGTTTGCATGCTACGGTGGACCCAAAAAACTATCGCAATGTTGCAAGTTTTAGTACAAATAAAATTTGAAAATTTTGGGGACATGATTAGAAAAGGAAAAATGGTAAAAAAGGTGTAGTTGAAGGTGGTTCCCATTTTAATCTATCATTATGTTGTGAAATTAAAACTAATAAAAATGATGTCATAGTCCTTTGGAGTATATTTGTAACATGCAGTCGCACGTCACATAACCATTATTTTACAAAAGGACTAAAAATCACTTATTTTAGTTGGAAAGTTTCAATACAAATGTACATTAATGTGTATATGTACAAAGAACAATCTTTCATCAATTTTTTTTCTTCAAATTCATTTAAAATCATGAAGTATAAATTTAAATTGAAAATAAACTTTTGGAAGTACATTATGTTATAATAATGAATATAATAATGATGTTTATAAGTTGTAAAATTTTCTTCCATTGAAGATATAGATGTCTTTGGCATTATTTTTATTTATCCATGAAATTGAAGTTGAATTTTTTAATTAGGAAAAAAATGGTATACTATTGCCAAATAGAGTGTTTCAAGCAAGTTTTATAATATAATTAATGTACATTTACTGAAAGAAACAAACATGAAACAATTTCGTATTGAGTTTTTATTGATTTATTTTATTTAAAGGCCAATATCAACTTAATGTAATTTTTAGAAAATTTCAAAATAAATGAATTTAAAGTTGTGATATTTTTAGTATTTTATGTACATCTAGTTTTGACTACATTTGGGTCCATTGTAGCAAATAAACACCCTAATGGCAAATACCCTTAACATGGTTGAATGTGTAACTCAAAAATCCATTGATCAACATGTTAAAAGAAAAATTCATATCAACTCAGTTTGTAATAGTCTTAAGGAAGCAAATGACCATTCTCAAATCATAACTTTAAATATGTAAGTTTATGAGTTCACCCACTAAGTTACAAATGTGTTAACCTTGGAATCACAACATAAATTTAAAGACAATGACAAACAAAGGGCAAGAACCAAAATGCAAGTAACAAGGCATGTTACAACAAGGTTACATCCTTCTTATGATAAAATGAATGAACATGAATGTGAAGAAAAAGGTCATGTGAAAAAGGAGGATCATGCATAGAAACACAAAGAGGAGGATCACAAATATAAGAAGACCATAAACAAAATGATGGATGAGGAGGAACACTACCATTATATGTAACAAAAATTGTCCATTTAAAATACTAGTAAGAAAACAAAGGAGTAGGAACATGGTTAAAAGGGCCATGAACTTGATTAGTAGTAGGGAGGAGCATGAATAGGATAAGTAGAAAGGATCCCTTGCACCTATAATTGAAAAAAAACACACAAATAGGACTTTGAGGCATTGAATGTGAAGAACAAAAAGGAACATTGGTCACTAGTGGTCATGAGCATGATCACAACCATAAATAGGGACACAAGCGTGAACAAACTTGTGAACATAATGAGCATACATAGTCATGATTATGAACAAAAACATGAACAAGATCATGAGCATAAAAAAGAAGGAAGGGGGACATGCAACAACAAAATGGGAAGATTACTTTTGAATCTAAGAGTTTAAGGTGTTGAGTGTTTATTCAAATTATATTAAAATTTGATTCAAAGATGTTGAAATAAACTTATTCAATTATTCAATTAAAAAAATCCAATATTTGAAGTCATTATGGTATTACACTAGTACCTAGTGTCCACCAAATATTAGTATTATAAACTTTAATTCATAGATGTTGAAATATTATTTTAAAACTTAGTAACTTTTTAAAAACTGAAATTTATTTCATTTTAGAAATATATTCATTGAGTACATTCAACCTAAACATTCATAAATTGTTTTTTACACATATTAGGGTCCCCACCCTTAAAGTTCATCATTGGAAGTTTATTCACTAGATTACACAACACTAAGGTATTAATCAAGAAATAAACCATTTTAATTGCCATGATGGCTAGCATTTAATGTATTATATGTGATTAACTTCAATAGCCACACCAATGTTTGATTTAACCGAACTACCACACACATCACTAATTGTTAAAATGTTGTTCATGGTTATATTTTTCCTAGTAGGTACTAAAAATGCAATTGAATCAATGTCCACCTATTGCATTGGGTTTGTTAAGTTGCATTTCCACTTTCCTTGCCATTAGTCTTGGTATAACTTTGTATTGTTGTGTGCTCCTTTTTGCAAGGGCACCCACCATTGAACATGCACCATTTTATAATGCCCACTGTTATCATCATTGACAACATCATTATGCATTTTTTCCATCCATGATGGGTACATTTTGAGATTGGACAATTGTGCAAGAATAAAGTCTTTTAATGTAAATCTTGTAAGTTAATGTACTAGATGAAGGTTTCACTTTTTAAGGCTCACAATATGGAGGGATAAGTGGATCTTCCTAATTATCTTAAATGATAAGCATAATTAGAAAATAAAATTGCAAATGATTAACCTTCCAATTGTTAGATAACCATAAGCCTTTCAACAATATCAAACTTTTGGTGTGGAAGTGCTTTTGACAAGATTTTTAAATACCTTCCCAATATTCAATATAGCCCATGACTCTTGTATACATATCATCTTTCATAATGTTCAACTTCCAAAACTCCAAATACTTTGAGATTCCACTATTGATGGATATTTCCTTTTCAATTGAAATTGAAAGATCGTTATCCCAAATAGCACAAAATGGAGTAAGTTTTAGAACTCCAATTGATAGCTTGGGGTGACGTTGATCATTAGACTTCCACAATCAAATTGCAAGGTCATATTTAAGATTCCACATTAAATCAATTAGTGACACCTTGTATTGCTTCACTAGCCACCTAGAAAAATCCAAAAATAAAAATAAAAATGTTTGACCAATATTTCAAGGCCATCCTTGAAATAACCTTGCACCCAAGATTTGAAATCAATAATTTCCTTAATTAGTTGGCAACAACGTTAGCTTGTGAACATATGAACATGAGTGGCAAGTAAGTGACCATGAACATGTGAACCTAAATGAATATTTTCAAAATATTTTTGGTCACATAAATAAAATACTAAAAAAATATACCTCATCACATCAAGGGAATATTTGATGACATGGATGAATATCTTGCCACATGTCTATTGTAGGCCCAAAATGTGTACAATAGGACACAAAGTGTATAGTGAGTAGCACCAAAATGTGTTTGGCCATCATTCATTTTTTAGAAAAAAAAGGGATGAATCAAACCAAGGGCAGATGAGGAAAGAAAAAGTAGGAAATACTTGC
>Ga0209208_10004596_pt1 | contig 19513 bp, 21 predicted proteins | sample S1TSphfallax_3_FD_187694 | JGI IMG/M metagenome (GOLD analysis project Ga0209208, IMG submission 187694) | Host-associated microbial communities from peat moss isolated from Minnesota, USA - S1T2_Fd - Sphagnum fallax MG (SPAdes) (version 2) | ecosystem: Host-associated > Plants > Peat moss >... | reverse complement strand
GGGGGGGTCTAGCTACCTACGTATCAGAAGAAGGTACATACCTATGGTTTGGTGTTTGGTGCCCAATATGGTACCCACTTTTACAGCCACGTACGTCCTCAGACTTTTTAAGCCTTTGGAAAAACTCTCCTTCTGTATTCAGGCCCGTGTTCTCGTCCTGTGTTCAGGCCTGTGTTCAGTACCTAGAAGCTCTTCCTTCTTGTGTGTGTGTGTGTGTGTGTGCTGCTTTGCTTTGTTTGTTTGTTTGTTTGTTTTGTGAGTGTTTTGTTTTGCGAGAATGAATCGCTTGTTGTTGAAGAAGAAGAAACGTTGAAACCTGCCTTTGTGTTTTCCTTTGCTTGTTTGTTTTTTTGTTTTGTAGAAGAAGAAGAAGAAGAGAAAAAGAAGAAGAAGAAGAAGAAGAAGAAGTAGTAGTAGTAGAAGAAGAAGAAGACGAAAACAGCAACAGCAACAACAGTTGTGGAGAAGAAGACGAAGAAGCAGAGGAAGAAGAAGAAGAAGAAGAAGACGCTTGGAGTTTGAACGTCGATTGTCTCGGGGCTGGTTTTTTGAAGTGCCATTATTGCTTCTCGTTGTAGCAATCGGTTGGTGGAATCATCTTCTTTCTCTTGCCTGCACAAAGGCGGTTTTGTAGAGGTACGTGTGTCGCCACTTTTCTTCTCGTTTGTTTTGTTTTGTTTTGTTTTGTTTGTGCCTTTTCCGTTCTGAGGTTAGATACTCCATTCTCGGCTTTGGCTTGCTGGAAGGAAGGAAGGAAGGAAGTTTGCAGCACGGGAAGTTTGCTTGCATCCTTGCTTTCTTGCTTGCGTAGTGGTGGTTTTCGGCGAGATTAGAAGAGAACTGTTTTGTAGAATCTCGTGGCATTTGATGCGGATTTCTTTTGAGAGATCGCTTCTCTCGAGCAATAGGATCGAGGTTTGAGTACGGTGTTGGAGGAGAAGGAGGAGGAGATCTAGCTTCGTTGTCCTTTTGTTGGAAGGAATTTGTTGTGAGGAGGAGAAGAAAACCTCTCTCGCGTGTTTTGCACAAGTAGCGACGGTGCTTGGCTCCAGCGCTCCAGATCGGCCCCCTGCATGCATACGTTTGTCATCCTAGTAGTTGTAGCGTGATAGAACCAAAAGATTGTCAACCTTGAACGTTGTACAAAGTACAAACCTCCTCTTGCTTTTTCACGCAGGTAGAAGCAAAAAGAGTGAGAGCGCCGTGCGGCGCCCTCAAGCGGCGTCTGGAATCTCTGGGACATGCAAAAGGACTGAAAATCTTCTTCGACGCTTTCGGACATGTACCTGAAGGGCCGACTGAGTGCCACACGACAGACTCTGTACCGTGGAACGCTGATGCGATGGTAATCGTAAATGGAGGCAACATGGGAATGAAAGTTAGTCTTGTGCTCATCTCTTGTGTCGTGGCCTTCTAGAGCCAGTGAAGAAACCCCAGGAGAGGATAGTTGGTCGATGTGTGAAGGAGGAGCAGAAAACAACAACAAGAGCTTGCCAGCAGACTGACTGTGCAGAGTGGACAAGAAGAAGAAATAGATAGTACCCAATTCAATTCTGTGGAGGGTGGGTTAGTCCAGGAGCAGAGCCACTTGTCAGAATCACTGGAATTCCTCAAGCAAAATGTACATAATCTCTTTACTGATGACATGAGAGCCAAGCTGAACTTCTACTCTTTGAAGCTCTGACTTGCATCTATGTATAAAAGATTTCTCAGAGACGGAATGGAGAAAACAGAATCAAGCCCATGTTGCAGCAAGTGTGTACATTTGTGAGGGTGGCAGCTTTGGATGTGGAGAACTTGTAGATGTACATTGTGTTTTTGGAAGCCAGAAGGAGCTCTAGTGTTTCCGGACTTTTAAGAGGGCTGGAGGAAGGGTTAAGCCAGGCAATGCTACAACTTGCAAAGGAAGTTTTGGGGACAAATTGAGAAAGCAGACGAGGTGATCAAAACTTCTGCACATTTGCACTTGCTGCAAAGGCAATTGATTTGATAGTCACTCGCTCTCTTACAGGTTGGAATCTTGTGGTGATGAAGTGAAGGAACTGCATGCTTGAGATGTTGTGCAGGGATCAGAGAAGGAACCCAGTTGCTTTCTCTCTGTTTTTTGGGGCAGCCAGGAACAATCTTAAGCTTGAGAGATACTGTGATAATAAGGTGTGGAGTCAATATAGATGAGGAGCTTGTTGGTTTGATGGCAACTGCAGATTACTTTCCTGAAGGACAAGGACTGAAGGGGGTTATGGCATTGGTCTTTGGTGGACAGGCAAGCTTGGGCCTCTTCTTCTACTACTTGCTCAGTAGCATGCCGTGTGATGCCACTGTGAACAGATCTGTGGCAAGCGATCCACAAGTTGCTGGTTGTGTGCCCATATTCTAGGAAAGCTCCAAAAAAAAAAGCTTTGAAGTTTTTGGGAAAAAAGTTCTATCTGCTTGATTGGGTGACTGACTGATGCATGGGAAAACGGTGAAAGAAAAGGTGAGAAAAGTGCTCAATGCACGTGGGTGGCAGGCTGCAATACAATACTAGAAATGGCAGGGGAAGGAAGCAGCAGCCGGGTTTTGCGGCGGCAGAGCAGTGCAACTGTTTGTGCAGAGTTCAATTACAGGCTAGGGAAAACAATGGGCTTTGGAGCCTTCAGCAAAGTGAAATCAGCCACCCATTCTTTGACTGGCCAGAAAGTTGCCATCAAGATCATGAACCGCCACAAAATGAAGGACATGGAGGAAAAAGGTAATCTTGTCCTCTCTGCGTGTTGATTATGCATTTACCTCCTTCATCTATGACCACGTTTTAGGTTACATCTGAAGTGCCAGGATTGCAGTTCAAAGATTTGAACCTTCTTCATCTATGACCACTTTTTAGGTTAGGTCTGAAGTGCTAGGCTCGCAGTATTATTGAGTACATGATCTGGATTTCAATTCAAGATTTGAGCATTGCCGGGCTGAAATAGGCTGATGATCCTAGTGTTTTTCCATGAGACTTCAAGCCTAGGTTTTAAATGCAGCCAGCAATTTGTACTTTTCTCACAGAAGTTTCATGAGGCTAAGCTCCTTCTGCAAAGCTGTTCTGCTGGTGTTCAATGACCTTTGGGTTGCCAAGTTGCAGAAGCTGATGTCCCCCTCTGAGTCATTGGATTCTTACAGGCTTACTCATGAGTAGTTTGAAGTCACCAATTTTGACAAATCTTCTCCCAAATCTTTCTCCCCTTTGATTTCTCAGTTCCTTATGTATAAGACCTGAAAGCTAGAATGAAAGTTCTAGTGAGTAAAGGTTTCTGGCAGATATTTTGAGGCCCATTTTCTCAAAATTCTCCTGTTTCAAGACTGAGCTTCAAATATGCTTGGTTACAGAGTAAGTAGGAGGTTATGGTCTATGGAGTCCCTCTGACACTAGCTTCAAAATAGCAGCAGCTTCAGAATTATCTTCTTGGCTATGATAGATAACTTATTCCTCTTGTTTGGTCATCAATGTTTAAGCAATCAATCAGTATTCCAATGGATGATAGTATTTGTGCAGTCTTTTTAGTTAATTTCTACCAATTGGGTTTGAATCTTTGGAATCTCCAATTATGTCTAATGCCGATTTGAGTTTGTTGTCCTGAGTTATCCTTAGTAAGAACATCTATACATGATCTGTTAGTTCCTGATATCCCTGATTTCTCAGTCTTCTTTATCCATATCAGAAGACTCTGTTAGTGATGGTATTTACCATGCATAATGTCTTCTCTTGTAATTTCTTGCATTTAGTAAATAACCCAAGATCAAAATGCTTGAACATTGACATTTTTCTAAGTGTTCTCAGGTGCAAGTATTAGCATGAGTCCCTCATGTGAAGAAATGTTTCACAATCTGCCAAACTTGGTGTAGTCAATAGTTGTTTTTGTAGGTCCCTAAGCTTTGTAGCTCAAAAGAGTTTTCTAACAAGAGTTACTCTTCAACAGTAGTCTCTAGTCAATACCATATATGTGTGCTTGTCACTATTGTTCACATGAGTCCTCGGTTTCCTGTGACATGAAGAGTTGGGTTCTTCTTTCTTGTATTTGGTGATATGTTGTTGGGTCTGAAATCAATGACCTTATTTTCAGTTCAGATTGACTTAAATTGTAGCTGAGAACAAGTTTTCAATACTTCTGAAGACTTTCTTTTGATGGAATGGACCATTATTTTCAAAGCACAGTCCATTGTTATCTCTCTGTGCATGCAATGAATCGTTTGACAAACTAGAGAAGCTGTCTGGATAGGGATATAACAAACTTGTACTCTTTGCCATTGTCAATTTCAACCCTGGGATAATTAACTGTGACATCCTGGTTGAATATCTGCTAGTAACATTATGACCTTATCTCTTCCAACAGGATTTTGTTCAGGTTTCCTAAGAATGTGTAAACATATTTTCTTGTCACAGTGAGGCGAGAGCTCAAAGTTATGCAGGTGGTTATGCATCCCCACATTGTTCGCCTGTATGAGATAATTGAGACTCACTCAGACATCTATGTGGTTATGGAGTATGTGGAGTCTGGGGACTTGTTTGATTACATTGTCTTGAATGGCCGGCTTCCTGAAGATGAGGCCCGCCACTTCTTTCAGCAGGTATGACCCTGTTAATTCTACACTTTGTACTGTTGATGCAGTGGATCAATAAAGTCACAACATAAGAAGCTGGCCAAATGCATGCTGAGAGCTCCCTGAGTATTTTGTCTTCCTTGTTGGTAGGAATTACTTCTGCTGCCTCTATGAGTGCACTGTAGGTTCAATACATCCTGGTCAAGACAGGATGTATTTAACTCAGTGGCCAGTACTGACATGGTGCCATTTGACTTGTTGCGGTTTCCAAGGGCTTTAGATGGGTTTTGAAAATTGAGCAGGAAATTCTTTTTCAAACAGTAACTTGACCTACTTTTGTGGAGTGGATGATCAGATTATAGCAGGTGTGGAGTACTGCCACCGCAACAGGGTGGTACATAGGGACTTGAAACCTGAAAATCTGCTGCTTGATGCGAAAAGGAGGAGTGTGAAGATTGCAGATTTTGGTCTGAGCAACATTATGCATGATGGCCAGTTTCTCAAGACCAGCTGTGGCAGCCCTAATTATGCAGCCCCAGAAGTAACCATGCAGACCTATTTTGTACTTCTAACTAGTCAAATGTGGAGGGATCTCACTTTAATGACTCACACATTCAAGGAGAATCTGAATTACTCACTGAGTGCTTCAGCTGTTTGGATATATAGGGTGCAACTTAAATGATTTGAGAGCATAAAGATCTAATAACATAAACTCTAGACTTGTAACCATAAATTGTTATTTGATTTTACAGCCTAATTTATGTTGCTCTGAGCATGTCGCAAAAAGTTCAAGGTGCATTGGTGAGCCACATGTGTTGATACCATGTTTTGCTGGCTACATGGATAGACACATGGATGTGTGATGCTCTCAACTTCTGCAGGCCATTTGCTGGTGTATTGAATATGTGGGTTTGGACTGCCAAAATTTCTCATACTGGGTTGCTTCTAACAACAGGTGATACAAAGAAGGTACTATGCAGGACCTGAAGTGGATGTGTGGAGCTGTGGTGTAATCCTATATGCAATGTTGTGTGGGATCTTACCATTTGACGATGAGAACATATCAAGCTTGTACCAGAAGATCACGGTACTTCCACTAAATTTGCCCTGCTTTGTTAATATATGAGATGCACAGTGGAGTCATCATCCATTTCCATTTTCTTCATTTGAAGAGATTGATCATGTCATCTTTCTCCAATATTGGCAAGTCTGTAGCTCTTATGTGGCACAACATTGCAGGTAGGGTAGTTTTTTTCCATGTGACAGGGTATTTAGTTGCAGGATCCTGTCGGTGTATAGGGTAGTGCACCATAGAACTACAGAAGAGAAAATGTTAGATTTATGTTGGGTCAATAGAGCAGCATTCTTCAATGGGTTGTTTGCATCTTAAGTTGTTTCCAAATATTTCTTTAGCTGGTTTTGTTTTCAATTTCTTCTGGTACTGTCTTTCAGCAATGATCTGTTTGAAGAAGGATGGTTGTTTTTGTGACCCTCCACACAAAAGAAAGCATCTGCACAGATGTCCTACTCGCAAACTCTCTTGCAACATCCCCTCACTTGTTGCGTTGTTTGTTCCTTTGCAGGATGGGATTTACACACTCCCTTGCCATCTTTCAATGCAAGCAAGGGATCTCATTACACGAATTCTGAAGACTGACCCACTGCGTCGTATCACCATTTCAGAGATTCGATGTCACCCATGGTTCCAAGTGCATCTCCCCCTTTATTTGGCTGTCCCTCCACCTGAATATGCCCAGCAATTAAAGCGGGTATTGTTGTTTTTTTCTTCTACTGACCTACATCCCTTGATAAGGATAGGGTTAGTTTTTGCTCTAGCCTGTTTGTGAACATTTGAGCACTTGCATTTTTCTTTAGAGCATGCCTGGAACTGTGGAAGGTAGTCCCACTGCACCAAGTTATCTTCTTTGATTGGGTTGGGGTCAAGCTAGGGAGTTTAGATTTCATCACTTGTAGAATGTTGTGTATCTATCTTCATCCTCCTTCCAATGTAACTCAAAAGAGTTATCTTGACAGATCTCAAAGCAATCAAGCCCAGGACAAATTCTCCACTCTCTCATAAGTTGACTAGAGCACTTTGAGCAGATCCATCATAGAGTTTGTGTAGGGTTCTGTTACCTAACTATTTAGTTTCAATGGGCTTGGAGGATGCCATTGCAAAAGGTATTATCATTGATGATGCATGTAGACATGTCTTTTTTGACAATTGGTTTTTTCACTGAAATGTCCTGAAATCTCTATATGTATTGATGCTTTACTAGTGTTTGCCAATACAGATTGATGAGGATGTTGCATCAAGAGTTGAGAAACTGGGATTTGATCACAATCACTTAATTGATTGCTTGCACAGGCGGGAGATAACAAAGGTGTGTGGTTCTTTAGATCAGTTTGTACATTGCTGTCTTGTGATAGTTGAGGTCAATTGCATGCAGAGTGAAGAGTCGAGAGGCCAGAACATAGTTTCCTTGTTAACTAACTTAGAAGCTTTATTCTGTGATCATATATAACTTCACTGGTTCTAGTTGTGGAGCTTCTCAGAACTATTGCAAAACTGTTTTGCCAAGAGCTCAAACTTGTGTATGATGCCAATATCCTACTACCTGTAATTCTCTGTAAAATGCTTGATGCCTACATTGAGGTTTTTGTTATCACATCTCACCTGTAGAGCAATTGTCAGAATGACTTGATCAGGGGAATGTTTGTGCACAACATTACAGTAAGGATTTGCTACAAAGGTTTGTCTTTCTAATTCCCTTTAGGTTCCTCTGTGGTTCATGTGAGTGGGCATGATGTCTGGTGACAGGCAACAGTGACATACTATCTCCTACTGGACAGTCTGCACTCTGAGAATCAGGACGACTACCTGGAGTCTGAATTTGAGGAACTGGTGAGCTCCAGATTTATGTAAAACATTTTAGTCAGAATCTTAATCTGGATTGTGTTACTATGTCATGGGATACACACTTGTAACCAGTTATTGCATATTGCTTGAGTCACGAAGCATGTGCATCACACTAGTGTCATTTTCAGAGGAAAGTAACAAGAGTGGTGGAATTTCAGGAAGCCAGAGCTTCCAGTCGTGAGGATCCTACGCAGAGTGTCTCAGCATCACCTATGATTGCAAACCATCAACAGCAATCAACCACTGAAGCACCTGTGCGTACCATAAGCTTGGAACAGAAGCCGGAAGCTTGTTCAATTATGCCACCAACAAGGATCACTCCTGATGGGAATTGGGCTGTTGGCCTCCAGGTGCTGAACTTTATACAGATCTCTGGGCTGTTGAAGCTAGTGTTTCTAAGGGCTTATACTGTTCATGTGATGGGATTTATGGAACTCATAACTTGTGCTCCTTTTGCAGTCCCAGGCTCATCCCAGTGAAATCATGATGGAGGTACTGAAGGCCTTGCGGGAGTTAGATATTGTTTGGAAGTCAATAGGAGCGTATTCTGTCAGGTGCCGATGGGTGCCACCTCTTCCAAACCTCAGCAAGAGCTGTAACTGGTCTGCTGGAAACAGCTATAGTGAGTCACCTATGACCTTGGGATCGTTTCCCTTAAGTGAGATGAGCTTGCAAGCCAACGGTGTCATGCTGGATGACAACGAACTGGGAGACCAGTTTCTTGTTCGGTTTGAGGTCCAAGTACGGCAATCCAGTATCTTCTCTCCTTGCTTTCTGTTTGACAACCTACTTGCCTGCTTCTGAAAATGCTTTGCTGGTCAGTGAAATCTGTGAGTTGAAGGCAATTATATAGCGGTTCTGATTTCACTGACCTTGGGGAAATGGATGTTGCAGCTTTTCAGGACAAGGGAAGGGAAGTATTTGTTGGACTTGCAACGAGTAGGTGGTCCCAACTTTTTGTTTCTTGAGCTCTGTGCATCCTTCCTTGCAGAGGTTGGGGCAGTCTGACCATCAGTGTCCACAGCCCTCATGGCATTATCCCATTATCACAAACTTTGTTTTAGTTTATGCAGCTGGTAAGTTATTATTACTCCCTCAAATGCTCAATAAACTGCACATGTTAGGAGCTGATGGGTTAGTTGCAAATGTAATATCCATATTGAAAACATCATTAATGTGTTTTTGATGTTACATCAAATCTATTTGCCATGTGAATGATCTTTTACATGTTTTGCATCTTTCACCCCCCGTACCTGTTTTAACTACTGGGATAAATGGGTCATTTGTATCAATACAAAACTTGGGAAACCCAATAACATTGATCCTCACAGGAAAGTGTTCACCTCAGATGAGAAGACCTGTGCTCATTGACTTATTATTGAAAAAATGTCAGAAAATTTGTCAGACATATTGTTGCTCATGTTTTTGCCTCCAAAGAAATGCTGAGAGCTATTTCCTGACTTAATAACAGCAGTAAGAAGGCACTTAGTTACACGATAATGTTTTGTATACCTGTAATTCAATCTAGCACAACACTGATTCACTGCCATTTTCCTTGTTTGGTGCAGAATTTCGGAAAGGGTAGGGGAAAGGGGGGAGATATTGAACGCTCTTCTCAAGCTTTCATCTCACACACATTGTATATTTCCATCACACCTTGTCAACCAGTCTCCACCATCTTTCCCTTATGAGATGAAATTGAGTCATTATTGCTTTTGATTACAAGCAGTTTTGTAGTATCCAAGGGATATCCATTATTGAAAGGTCTGGAATTATAAACTAGTGCGTCTCTCTGTTTTTGTTCCTTCTTTTTCCCTTGACTCTGTCAAAATTGTCTTAAATGTCAAATTGTTTTTTGTTGTCAAGAAACATGAGACGATGCACTGGTATGAAAGATGACTGACCATGTTGGATTTTACCCACCTTGGGTTTCAACTCCTTTTTGCAAGTTGTTTTCTGCATCAGTAAAATTTCTGTGATCACCATTTTGGACAATGTAGCGACAAGTGTCTCAGAAAAACGGAATTCATTATCTCAGTTTGGTTTGAATTCTGTGTTCTGGCTCTGCAAGTGCAAGAACTCATCCAACATTACAATATGGTCTAAAAAAATCAATCAAAGTTCCAAATGGGTATGCAAGCAATTGCAGAGTAGATTTCTGGATGCAGCAAACTCTGAGCTGGGATTTGTAGCTGCAAGAAAGTGGAGGGGATCAGGCAACATTATTTTCAACGGTCTAAAAGCATATATCATTGGTACCAACAAATCTACCACATGTTGCTTCGTTGCAGAGGAGATGGTCATTTGAAAGGACTATATACCAGTAGAAAGATAAAGCACAAGACAAAGCAGCAGACTAACTTCATTGAAGCATTTAGATGGAATTCATTGGGAGATTTCAAAAACCTTTGAACTTTTTGTGTTCCTACCACAATAATAGCTTTAACAATATAAGAAAAGATTGAATTTGCATTGTTGTTAGGTCATGAAAGAAAGATCTCTCATGAATTACCCTGCAATGTCAACTACAGTAGTAGCAAAGCAAACAAAGTTACAAAATACAAACTGATTAAACACACCTGTTGCATTTAATGGAAATAATATTACTAGTGAAGTGGTCACCAACTTGTTGGACCGATGTTCTGCCCATCTGACCTTTTGCATCTATGCACTTACACTGCAAGCTTTGTCATACAAGTACAACAACAGACAATAGAGCCAAATGAATGAACACCAGGTTCTCTGAAACCCTATGATGCATAAAGACAGATTTAAGCTTCACTACTCTGTTAAAAAACATGACAAACGTGCAGGAGAAAGAAACGGCATTTGCTATGATACAAGTTGCAAATAAATATCCTCATCAGTCAAGGGTCATCTAAAATCTCCACCTTTTATGAAATATTCTACAATCTAATGGAGAAATACAGACTTTTGTGTTGACATGAAGCACCATTGCCACTTTCTATCGGCATATTGACCTCAAGAGGAGATCCCATATAGGGGATGATTGATCTGCTGCAGATGTATTAATTACCTCTCCAAATCAGGTCAATCCTTTTCTGTTTCACGGAAATTCAGTGAAAGCTATATAAACTGCAGTTGCATAGAGCTGCCATTACGTTGCTGCTCATTGGAATCCAGAAACAACAGGTTGGAGCACATGGTGCCGCACCATGCGTCAAATGCCTCTGATAGATTTGGCCAATTTTGTGTTGGCCACCCTCTGAGATACTGCACTTGCTCGAGAGGAGGAAGAGTCTTGAGTACTCCATTCAGGGCTTTGTCAACACTCTTCTTGGTGGCCTCATAAATACAGAAACCAATCGCTACCAGCTCTGGCAGCCATGCTTCAACCAGAGCAAGGCGCACAGAATTTTCCAACCAAATTTCTCCCTTTGCCACTATTTCCAAATATCTCACAAGAACATTGCAAGTATCTTCGATGAAGTTGATACCAGAGTATGCATACTCTGTGCTAACATGAGGCCAGGTACCAAACAGCATCTGAGAGAAAGATTTGTCAACAAACATTGTTCGAGCTGCTGACTCAGCAATCCCAAAATCAACAAGGGAGTTCAAAAGCCAGAACAAACCTTTTCCAGCAATAGAGAATTCTTCATCTTTGTACAAGTGTGGGATCCTGCAATGTTGCCTAAAATCTTCAACAGCCTGATGTAGAGCTTCATACATAACAGCTTTCACAACATTCACAACCGACTTTGACACATTGGGTCCGTGCATGGAGGCCTTGAGTAACCTCTCAAACGCAGCTCTGTTTTCCAGCACTTTTCTCTCAATCATCTGATCCTGCTGATTCATCCGCATGCTCTTGAGCAGCAAAGTCTCCAGCACTCTCTTCAATGCATCCAATGAGCTGTCTCTTGCAAGGTTACCAAATGTCCCAAGCCGGGCAGCCAAATCAGGTGAAGGAGCAATCTGGAAAGCTGAGACGGCATGTCGAATGTCAGCCAGATCTGACCCACTCCATGGCATCAAAGCCAGGTACCGCATACAGGTATCCACACCTTCCTGGAAAACAAGCTGTGCTGCAACAGGCAAGACTTCTATAGCATGTGCCACATTCTCAAAAGAGGCAGGGGTGACTTCTTCCTGGGCATAAAGAAGTTGCATACATCGAGTGTAAGCCCGCGGATTGCTGCGAGCTTCCAAAGTTAGGTCAAGACGGGGAAGGTCATTCTTAGACCAGCGGTCTGCCAAACATGCATCAAAGTATTGACATCGCCGCAGATACGCAGAATGCACATGTAGGGTTGCAACAGCATCATCATCCTCCACCCTCTTCTCTGGCAACTTCTTCGATGCCTTTTGCCCTTGCTGCTGCTCCAGGGATTCTCCCCTCCGCCGGTCTGAAGAGGGGCATTGTTGTTGTTGTTGTTTCCTGGCTTTTTTGCAGGGAGGAAGTCCTTTGTCCGAGTCTTCCTGTCTCTTCTGCTGGAACTGGTTCTTCGGATGATGATTCCCTCTTGCTACTGCTGCTGTGACTTGCTGCTGCAATGGTACCAACCGCAGTGTCACGTCGCTAGTTTCGTCTTCCTTAAGCCATACTTCTGTGGGCATTCCTGAGCTGTCTGCTTCGAGGCGCAAGGGAGGCGCCAAACGCAGTGTGATGCTGCTCTCATCATCCTTCGGCCACACCTCCATTAGCATTGCTGTTACTGCTACACCCTCTCAGACTGTACAGAGTGCCAAATTCGCCGCAACAAAACAGCAACACAACATCATCACATACATCCAATCCCCGTTATCTACTCGACTACTGCTTCTTGAGAGCACCACAACCGCACCATTTGCAACAAGCAAGCATAGCGATGGCGGAGGTTGGTTGTGTTTTGTTTGGAGGAATAACGGACATCCATCAAAGATCTCGGAAGGAGGAGGAGGAGGAGGAGCCAAGTCTCCCTGTCTCTTCTTTAAAGCATGATGCTGCTGCTGCTGCTGCCGCCGCCCAGAACACCGCACCGAGAACGGAAACAGCAGCGGAGCGGAACAACAAAGAGACGAGGACGAGGAGCAGTGCTGCTAGGTCCACATGTGCAGCAACAGTTGCAAATAACAGGAGAAATTCTTGACCGAAAAAAACAGCTCAAATTTTGGATAGGAGAAGAATTCAGAAGCAAACTAGTGTTGTGCGTTCCCAGAGTCCGCAGAGAGCTTGGAATGGAGACGAAACAGAGAACGGCAACAGGACTGCTCCCCCGTCCTTTCGCCCGCTCCCTTGAACTCTGCAACGCAGACCTTCCGTTTCCTTCACACCTGCTCCCTCTCTCTCTCTCCCTCCTGAGAGAGAGAGAGGACTGTCGACAGATCTCATCCAAGAGCCTTCTTAGTCTTCCCCGGGCCCCACAATTTTCATTCTCATCATCCATCTCCGCTCGTCCAAGAACTAACTAACATCCGTTCATAATCGTCGCCCCCACTTCACCGCCTGTTACTACACTACAGTGTTGGCCAATGAACAATCTTCATCCATATGCTTCGTCTCTCCGGTTCCTGCGCTCATTCATCTCCCAATAACGACAGACCTCATCCAAGAGCACTATCAGTCTTTCCCCCCTGGTCCAATTCTCATTCTCATCATCCATCTTGCTCATCCATGAACTAACTAACATCTGTTCATAATCTTCACCCCTACTTCATCAGGTCTGCCAACTACAGTGGATAGGCACGTGAACAATCTTCATCTATATTCTTCATTGCTCCGGTTCCTGCGCTCATTCATCTCCTAATGTTTGTCGTCACTAATTTTCATCCATCATTTATCGTCGTCATCATCATTTCAAGCCGTCCGTTCGTCCCTCCCGTCCGTTCGTCTATCTTCATCCATGTACATCCTAACCCACTGTTCTCTTCCATCATCCTCGTCGTCATGAAGAAGAAAAGACAGCAAAAAGGTGCTGCCATCGCTGCCTCTTCTTCTCTGGCTTCCTCCCCCCAAATGCCATTGCCTCCGTCATTGCTATTGCACAATAAGAAGGAACGAGCATACAAGAGATTAGAAAGCTTCTGTAGCACATGTGCAACGAGCTCGAAGAGTAACTCATGTGCAAAAGAGATTGAAGAACAAACAAAGTTATACACATGCAAAGAGATTGGAGAACAAAAGATGACGAACAGTAAATGTGCAAAGAACTTGAAAGACCAGCAAATGTGCAAAGAGATTGGAGAACCCTAATAATCACAAAAATAAGGGGAAAAGACATTGGTGAGAGTTTTTGATAGCGTTTGTTTTTCATCACTGAGCTAGAGAGTACTTGGAGGTTACATGTATCAAGAAAGAGTGAGGATTTTGATGCTTTTTGTAGGTTGTTGATTAAGTTTTGTAGGTTAGAATTGTTATCGGTCCTAGGTTGTTGGGATGATCAAACTTGGGAAGTGAATGTATACCTTCAAAGCCAATTGAATAGCTCAGAACGATGATACTCTAACTAGTACAAGGGCATCCTTTATTGAAACTCTACAACACATACCCAACTATGCACTATAATACAAATGAAGAGAGTACATGATTGAGATTGCGATACAATTTGAGTGATAGTTCGTAAATGATGTGTGGGTTTCAAGGTAGCTCAGCACGAGTTTCCATGCACGGGCAGGCAATGCCTAAAACCTACCTCCTCCAAATCATGTCAGGTTTTAGCAGCCATGTTGAAGGGGGAGAAGGAGGGAGCACCGATGTCATCTATACCTTCATGTGTTCCCCCCATCCATGCCCCCCCCTCCCCATCATCATCCTACCCTATTTAGCCCCCTTACATCCCATGGCATCTCATTTTAGCATTTTTCCCATGTCCCTTTCATCACCATATAATTATGGATTAACCATCTATTAGACCCATTAATAAAATAAAGTAAAGAATTAGACTTTAAAGAAGGTAGGAATTAAGTTAAAATGGGACAATCGTGTGTGAAATGTTTTAATGAATGGGCACCCCATTCCATGTTTCAGTTAGCATTTAGTTTTGAGCTTGAAGCACCTTTGCATCTTTTTTTGTTAAATGCGCACGAGGTTGATTATTTGAAGCACTTTGGTGTCTTTCCTAACAAAATGTGCGTGAGTGTTACAACCTTAACCTTGGGCTCGTGATTAAGGCGAAAGCTTACAAAGGTGTAGGCCAAGAGTGAAGCTTAAAAGTCATATTTCATGCTCTTGAAAATGTAGGAGAATATGAAGGAATGAACCCACACACTCCCAAGTGGGCTCCCACTTTAGAAATTAGAGTCTCAGTGGACTCTCAAATTTTCAAAGGGCAATTGTAAGGGTCAAAACTCATTGGACTGAAAAGTTTTTTATACCATTGAAAAGCTCTTGAAATGTAAATATCTAAAATGAGCTCGCATGATCCATTTAAATACATAAAACATAAATTATGGCCAAAAGAAAGGCTGGGAGTCAAACTACCAATTTGACTCCCGACCACTAAAAGTCAAAAATTGTTTTGATTTAATTATGTGCAAGTGGCATGTCGCATATCGTTTGCATTGCTTTTAACGATGGCTACAACTTTGTTTTAGACCTCACTTCAATTGAAGTTCAAATGAAGGTCTGAAAAAAACGTTATGGGCTTCCAAAATCACAAGAATTCCCATTTCAAGAATTTCGAGATTCTCAATTTGGGAGTCCCGGGACAAAATGACATTTGAGTGCAGGCCCTATGGCGAGGCAAAGAGAATATTATAAAGGAGAAGGTGGTGGCTTCCCCAAGTCCGGGCCGTGATGAGTCTTGTGAGTCCGTGTTTGCCCATGGCTTGCCCGTGCACCAAAAGTGTTCCAACTATGCATCAACCAACTTCTTATTTGGTTTTCATAGTCATAAGCAAGAGGATAGGAAGGAATTTATTTTTGTTTATTGTAAATGTAAGAAGAATTTGAAAATGAAGATCAATGAACACCGAAAAAAAAGATGCAAAAAAACAATGGATTTTGAAGGGAATTCTCTCACCTTAAAGTTGTATTCACCATTATGAAGCGTGACATAGGGCATGATCTTGCAAAAGGTGGGAACATTTTGGAATATCGAACAAAAGCAAATGCATTGCCTAAGATAAGGCATAGTTGTTTTTTTTAACATTAGGTGAGACTTTGCAACACAAGCCAAAAAAAAAAAAAAAAAAAACACCACCCTTGGAGAGTTTGGACCGTGATGTAGCACCCAAAAATAATTGTGATGAATTGTCAAAAATAATTCATAAAACTTACAAACCAATCCAAAATTGAAAGAGCTTTCAAAGAAAGTTCTGAATTTATAGTGCAAACCTTCACCTGAAGCTATGGACACATAATATTCATTACATAGTGGTGAGTATCACACCTTATTTATGTTTTTAGAGGTTTACTCAAATTTCAACATGTTTTTTGTTCACCCCCATGTTGCGATGGCTACATATTAATAGGTTTCAACATCATTCCAAGAAATACCATGTTTCAAGTCAAGTCAAATCATGTGTTGTTGTTGTTAATTAATGTCATCACGCATTCATACTTGGTTTCCATGTTTTGATAATCATGTAACTAGGAAATTATCTTAGTCTATGTTTCTATGGTTGATGATCGTCATGTTTCACTGTTAATATATGTTACCTTGTAAAATCGATGCATTAAGATGTTGGTTTCAACAATGAACAATCGAAACATATAGAAGATTTGACAAATGTATTCTTTAATGACAAATCTTCCTACCAACCCACCAAACTTACATACCCCATCATATTCCAAGAAGTCAAAAACATACATTGGTGATAGGAAAAAACAATTAGAGTTTGAACAAATGCTTTGCAAAAATGTTGTTTGGTGAAAGGTTGATGATGCCTTCCAAGAACTATCCGAAAGAAAACCATTATTTATTGGAGGCATAGTAGAAATGCTAAAGATTTGGCATCTTCTCCAATGTGATCTTGTTGATTGGGATTGGAGGGTGGAAAAAAAAAGAAATTTGCAAAAAAGTTGGGTGCCTCTATGCGCGATCCGAACTTTGGCACTATTATCTAGTATGCACATGGCAAGTTCATGCGAGACAACAAACAAATACATTTTTACTCTCTTTCACATTGTTTCATCAAGTTTTGTAAATATTAAGTGCACATATGTGCAAATCCCTTTCTTTTCAATAGTCCTAGGTTTACGGTTTCAGAATGTTTCAAAGTTTACATGTTCATGTTTCAATAAATGTCTTGCATTTAAGTAATACACATTGGAGTCAAGTTTTGACTTTTATTCCATTTCTTGATTTGGGATTGATAATCAAAATTACAATAGCATGGTTAAACCATGTATGAAATGATTGAAACATGCCAATGGCTTTTAATGCAATGATGTCCAAACATGCTCATAATAATTTCATGTGTTTTGTTTGAACACAATATTCATTCTATGTTTCAGTTCCATTCATATTTCAATTTGCCATATGTTTCAGGTATATGTTTTGCTATGAAATGCTAGCTACATGTTGATATCAATATATATATATATATATATCTTTTGTTTTGATAGATGGTCGAATTTCAATAACCATGGTTTGTTCATGTTTCTAAAACCCAAAACATGGTCCCTCCATTTCATTCAATGAAATTTAAATATGAGGCTAAAACTTGAATATGATTGCATGGTTTCTAGTCATGATGTGTATGGGTTTATAACATGTTATGTTCATGTGTTGAAAAAGTTTGCTAAGTAGTCACCCCAAGTTGTGTCTATGAACCTACACGTTTTCACATGTTTGGTGTAATTCACGTTAAAGTTGTAAAAGAGGTTGGTGCTACAGTCTTTTAGACAATGGACCTTCTAGAAGCAAATGAGACACAAGCATTGGCTAAGTCACTCCCTAAGTTTATGGACTATCAAAAACATCTCCAATGATTTACTCATGCAAAGAATGAACACAAGGAACACCTCTAGCAACAAAGGTTGGCCTCTCTTGTTAAACGATTAAAGGAGTTCAATATAATTAATGCATCGAAAATTGAGGTTATAAAGTGGGATTGGAATCCCTTATGGTATATTATCACTAATGACAAAACCTTTCCTACAAGTGAGAGGCTTGAACTTCCTTGGTCACATGCTTTTGAAAAGGTAGATTTTATCTCTAATAATTTGTTATAGTGTGACACGCCCTATAGAAGTGTTCTTTCGGAAGTTATGTTAGCGAAGGTATTTTTTTGCCTATTGTTTGATAAGAATTTTAGGTGTGTTTGCCCACTTCAAGGAGCTAGTTGGGATTCCATTAACAACAATATTTTCGACCAGGAGGACCATGTTTCAAATGTACAAGACCATGTTCTGATTGAAGAACACCAAGTTTTGGACTTTGTAGACCATGTTTTGAAGGTCAAATAACAACATTCGCAAGAAGATCTTCATCTAAAGAAGAAAAAACATGTTAAAAACTAGAAACAAAAAATTTGGATGGTAAACTGAAACATGATACAATTCATGTTTTAGAATTGATCAGCAACATGTATTGAAAGCAAAAAAGAAACATGATACAAACCATGTTTCATAGGTGCATTAGGAACATCTTCATGAAAATTTGAATCTTGCTTTGCAATTCAAACATCTTGTTTTGCATATGGACCATGTTTTCAAGGTTGAGGTATCATCGTTAACAATACAATATAATGTGGAATTTTTAAACTTGTAGGAATGCACTAATGTTTTGGAAATGAAGATGGATTTTCCAAACCCCAAGTTTTACTAAAACAAAGTTTTTGTTCAAAGGTGATAGATTTACATATGGAACTTCTAGTTGTACAACCCACCAGAAGTTGTTTACAAGATGCACAAGTTTCTATTGAATCGATGTATGTTTTGAGAGATGTTGAAAAGGTTGTGAATGTAGTGACATCTCTAACAAGTTACTGGTTTTCTTAATGTGAGTTTTGTAGTTTCCACACTAATACACATGTATAACAATGTTTCTTGGGTTAGGTTTCTTGTGTCAAGTCTTGTGAATGTTATAATGTAACTTTTTTCAAAGTGTGTTTTGTTATGAAAGTAAAATTCTACTACTATTCTTATTTGCTTCTAGAACCAGGATGTTTCTAAATTGTATTATTGTTGTTTAATGTACATTTTGTAATATGTCATGTTTCTAATGCTCTTTTCAATGTTTTCTAATGTTAATGTTGATATCCTTGTGGATAATGGGAACACTGCCACGAGAAGATTTTTTTTTTAATAATAAAGTATTTGTCGTGTTTCAAGTAGATCCAATAGAAACATATGTAAGAGGGTACGAAAAAACCACCTTCCACTATGCACATGTTTCGTATATTATGTGTTGGACATGTTGCACTAGTGTACATATTGTTACACAATAACTACCCTAAAATTGAGAAAATAAAAAAGGGACAACTGAATCTTGAACACGAAATTCAAGGAAGCAATGTTGTAGGAAAAAACTTGAAACCTTTTATTAAAATGTGATTCCAAGATACCGTATGAAATTAACAACTATCAAAACATACTAAAATTAAATCACACCATTTAATTTGTGAACTTTTCAAATACATGTACAAAAAAACACATTTTGAGAAACTTCAAGAAACTAGTTTTAATTTCAAAAACCAAACTCTCAAAACATGAAAAGTTCTAGTTATAAATATATGTTTCACCACATTCAATATTTTGGAACACTAAGTAGATAATTGGCACTTGTAAAACATTTTGAGATTAAATGTTGGTTTCTATGTTTCTTGGATGATTTTGGTCAATCTCTTTCAATATTGCATCTCTACATGTTTTATTTTTGTGTGTCTACATGTGTTTCTTTGGGCTATTTCACTACAACAAAAGAGGGGTATATTGCGATCCAAATATCATCGCAAACAACAAAGAAAAAAGTTTCTGAAAACCCATAGTTGCGAACCACAATTTCTCGCAAACTCTTAAGCTGTTACGAAACCATAACATTCGCACCCGTACAATCGCAAGTTCTTCGCAACTCCCGAAATTGATACAATCGCAAAACTTTTCCGATTATAATTTCTTCTATACATCATTTGCAATTCCCA
>Ga0209208_10004595_pt1 | contig 19517 bp, 19 predicted proteins | sample S1TSphfallax_3_FD_187694 | JGI IMG/M metagenome (GOLD analysis project Ga0209208, IMG submission 187694) | Host-associated microbial communities from peat moss isolated from Minnesota, USA - S1T2_Fd - Sphagnum fallax MG (SPAdes) (version 2) | ecosystem: Host-associated > Plants > Peat moss >... | reverse complement strand
GGAAGTAAAAAACTATCACAAAAGTGCAAATAAATAGACAAAATATAGCGCATGTAGACAAAACAAGATGAAAGAAAAAAATGTTATGGTGAAAAAATAGTAACAATGCAATCAACTTAAACCATGATTCTAATGTAAATGAAAGGCATGAGATGATGGTGTTAAGGTGATGGTGCCATATCACCATGACCTTATGTGGACAACCTATTGATAATTAATTTAGAATTATGGTTATGATAACACAATGTTAATATTTCTAATGTTAAACCCCCATAATTTGGTGTTATCCATTATCTTTATAATCCACCTATGTCAAAATAAATGTTTTCTTTCTTGGAGAATTTTTGTAACTTGGCAAGAAAAATAAGAATGTTGTGAAAGGTATTAAGGATTTTTTTTTTGAAAAAAATGGATTCAAGTTGTCACATTTGAAAAAATAAATCTTAAAGTTGACACATTTACATGTTGAGGCCATGGTGTTCACCATTACAAAGTAAGACTCTATTTTTTTAATTTATTGTCCTGGTTCACATTAGTTAGATTTTGACTCATTAATGTTGTAGATGGTCACCAATCCACCCACTTGATAAATTTGAAAAAAAAAAAACACTTGGTCCAAGTGTGGCCATACCTTAGGTCTTGCAAATATGTTATCAATACCAAACATGGTACCATAGGAGCTTTCACATTTGCTATATTTAATAATATATGATCAACAATATTAAAATCCAAAACTTCACATCTTTGATTATATGCAAATCTATGTAGGTAATAAACGATTTGATAACAATTATTGCTTGGTTTAAGCTCCTATGGCATTCAAGTGAAAAAAAAATCCAAGTGATATCAACAATTGGTGCCAAGGTTCAAGAGAAAATATAATGATTTTAAAGTTGAATTTATTAAATATCATTGAGAAATTGTCAAAAATGCAAAACCTTGGAAATTTCATCTTTGAAAATCTTGTCAATATTTTTATATGGTTGTGTTTACTATTGTTGAAACAACATCCTAACATTTTGTAAAGAAGATGCCCTTCAAATGAATGTGTAATATTATTCAAATGAAAATTAAATGACTATGTTTAAATTTTTGGATCACTTTTGATTATGTACGTGTTATTATTTCCATGCTAGTTTATTACCATACTCATGACTCATACTTGGTATATTACAATGGATGTGTGAAGAAATAATTAATATTAAGAAAATTGAAAGCCCCAATTTAAATTTTCCAAAATTTTAACAATAGTTAATAACTATATTTAATCTTGAATCTATTAATGATGTAATTGAGATATATCAATAGTTTGAATAGTCCTATAGGGGGAAGGTCACAAGTTCAATTCTTTAAAATTTTGATAGATTTGGCTCAAGATCTTCTTTTTGTTCGATAGACTCTCTTGAAAATTAACTAGTGTTAAACATCTATAGTATTTACAATATACCATTCCAAGTTCAAAAATATTGTTCTATCAAAACTCAAAATTCATGATTAAGACATGTTACAAGTATGTAAGAAATTTTATTAAATCTGGGTATGAAATTGGTGAAACTCAGCATTTAATGCACAAGGTTCGAGAGTAATTTTAGTAGTTGTACAAGTAGGAGCAGTGAAAATATATATGTAAGCAGCAGTGTAGGCGCTCAGGAGAAAGAAAACACAGGATGAAACTCAGTTGACCACCAGAATTGGTGGAAAAACTACGTAGTTTGGGTCCCAGTTATTTACTTTTGTAAAATTTTCATTCTCAGTTACGCGTTTGATGCCCTATTATGCCGAAACTGGCCGTTCTCGGCCCCTAATCGCCTGACTTTTAAGGATAACTCTATTGTTTGCACCAAGATAATTAAAACCCCCTAAAGCAAAACCATTGTTGTTTTCTCTTCAGTGAAAAAACAAAATCATCATCATCATCATCATCTTCTTCATATCCAAAATTTGGGATCTTCTTCTTCTTCTTCTTCATCTCTCACTGGATTTGTTCCCTCCTTGTGAGTAGAATGAATCTGTGCTAAAAAACCCCACATTGGGAGAGGGATTTTGGTCTGCAGGTTTTTTTGGTGTTTTATGAAGAGGAGGAAGAGGAAGAAGAGGTGCTGGGTTGTGTTGTTTCTTGTCTCTTCTTCTTTCCCTTGGTGACCCATCTCTTGGTTTTGTAGAAATTTGAAGCAGAAGCATTGGAACTGAATTGCAGTAGTGTGTGTTTTTTCTTTGAGAGTAGCTTGCATTTTTTGTGCTTTCTGAGCTTTGGTTACTTTCTTGTCAGTGTCCCATCTCTTGGTCTCTCTCTCTCTCTCTGTGCAATCTGCACAGGACAAAGAGTGCAGAAAGGGGAGCAAGAAATTCACAAGCTTCTTCTGAGAGAGAACTGGTTTGGCTTCGGACAGTGTACCACGGCCATGGCTAGAGCTGTTGCTGCATGCACAAGGTCGCCCTCTTTGATCATCCCCTGTTGCTTTTCTATCTCCAGGGATGATGCAGCTTGCAGCACCAGCTCTGGTTCTTCTTTGTATGCAACGTTTCCCATCTCTCATCGCTCCTCCTCCTCCTCTCGTGTCTCTGCCGCCGTGCACCTGCAGCGTCCTCGGCTCTCTACCAGAAACAAAGCTCGCTGTTCTTTGGTCAGGGCGCGTGAGTTGAGTTTTTTTGCTTCGTGGAATGCCCGCTCTCATCTCATTCCACTTGTCAGTTCTCTAAGAGGTCTGCCCAATCTCTGTCTCATCCTCTTTCTCGATCTTGTGTAGTTTGCAATTCTTTTCAACCAAAGAAGCGGGATAGCATTCTTTTAAAGGGTTCACTACTGCTCTGTACTCTCTCCCATGTTGCCCTGTCATTGCTGATCCCTTTGCGACATGGGGTGTTTCTTCTCTATATGGGTGTGTGTAGTCAAGGGCACACAGGTGAGGAAAACTGGTGTGCAAGCTTCATTGCTGGGAGTGGGTGCACCAGAGGTATTGGTAATAGGAGTGGTGGCACTGCTTGTATTCGGCCCAAAAGGACTTGCAGAGGCATGCAATCTTTCTCTGTCTCTCTCTGTCTCTCTCTCTTCTTGTCACTCCTCCAGAGTAGAAACCCTAATGCAATCCCTCTCTTCCTTTCTCCCTTCCTGTCACTCCTCCACATCCTACCTACATATGGTATCATAGATTGGAAAGCTCCCTTAAGGCTCGGGGATCTTGGAAAGCAGCTGAGAAGCTGAGGATCTGAATGTTTCTGTGAGTGCATAAACACCTGGAATCATTTGAGGTGGCATGACAGGTTCTTCAAACACTCATCAATAAGAAGAACAATTGTTCCTGTAGTTTTTTCAAATTTCTGTCACAGTAGTTTGGTTCTGCAAAGAAGATTCTAAGATTGATTCTGAAGAAGAAGAAGCTGCAAAAAGCTGAAGTCCCTCATGATCACTGATACTTCACTTTTATATATTCTTGTTAGTTCTTGTTTGTATTCAAAACTGTTGTAGGGGGGAAGAGCTTCATATACAAGCAAGCCAAAGTTGCAAGAGAATAATATGCTGTGAGTACAATGAGTCTGAAGAAGAGTAAGCAATCTAAAGAGATGAAATGTGTGAGTGCAGGTGGCACGCACATTGGGGAACTCATTGCGGGCTTTTCAACCAACTATCCGTGAGCTCCAGGTAAAAGAGTCAGCTGAATTTCTCTCATGTAGGCCATTGGGTATTGTTGCTGCTGCTGTAAGAGAGAATGTGGAATAGCAGCAGCAAATGCACTTGAAGAGAATTGTTGGAAAACCCAAGTTTGTAGGTATGAACTATGAACCAGTGTTGGTCCAGGTCCAGTATAGAGGTCTGTGCCAGGTATTGACAATGGCATCAATACTAGTAGCAAGGACCCTACAAGACTGGTATGATCTGAGGCAATTCCAGCCTGGTTGGGACTAGGGACTTGAGGTAATACCAGTCTTGTACCAGTTTTGTATCAGTTTCAATACCAGGGATACAATTGCCTCATACCAGCCAAAAATACAATGCAAATTGGTTTCATTATGAGACAGACTAAATGGTCAATGGTAGGCATTGAACTGTTGCCTGTTTAGTCTTGACACATGCGGTGGTAACTGGTTTCTGCAGCAAGTATCTAAGGAGTTCAAAAGTACTTTGGAGCAAGAGATAGGTTTGGATGAACTGAGTAACCCTAGTCAAGCTCCAACATCAACTCCAATTTCCCCCTTTCAGCAACCTACCATACCATTCAAGGAAGGTAGGACGCCATTTCATGTGTCTCTCAAGCATCTTGGTGTAGTGTATATGTGTCTTTCTTTGAGTTTGCAAAATTTGAAGCAAATTGTGTCAGCTTGCAGCACTAGAATAGCTTGAGATTGTGCCAGCCATCTAACTGAGGGCAAGTTTGTTCTGGGTTTGGGTTTGGGAAGAAGGAGAAGTCACAAATGAACCCAGGGCTTACACTACAGAAGACTATCTACGGATGACAGAAGAGCAAGCTAAGGCTCTGGTCCCAGAAGAGCAGCGCAAAGGTAAATCTTATAAAGAGTTTTTCTATTGCTGTTGGATCTCTAGAGAAGAGATGCAAAATAATCTCTACTTTCTGGTAGACTGTATGATTCATGCTGTAGGTCTCTACTCTCATTGCTACAACTTTGCAACCTGAATCAGAATGGCGTAGAGCCTGTGAGCCTTGGCAAAACTCTGATTTCAAAACCATGGGCTCTCTGGTTTCTGACTCCTGTCTGGTTTACTGTTCAGTGACAGAAGCAGCAGCACGGGGAGGTCAGCCACCACTGAAACCTGTAACAGAAGTCACAGATCAAGAGGTTGTACAACAGCAGGAGGGAAGTAAGGACAGAACTCCAGTAGCCAAAGTAGAGAATGTGAATCAGAGCAGTAGTTTGAAGTCGTAAAGAATCATGTGTTCATCATCCTCCTGAAAAGTGTGGTAGTATTTGATTTTACTGAATTTTGCTGAATTTTGAGTATTTGGGAGCCATTGGAGTTGGTGGACACAACCCTACTTTCTGTACCTTCACAGAAAGCTAGCAACATGCATTCCAATGCCTCTTGACATACTTGCGAGAAACACTGAATTAATGGTGCAAGGAACAAATGGAGTGACTCACCAGAGAAGAGGTGGTCATTTGGTTTAGCCTTGTGTGAATATCATGGTTGCGTGCTGTTTTCACTGTCAATTGCGTGCAAAGCATCTAGAGTGAAGTCAAAATTTCTATTTTATTAACTTGAGTGCTTCTTAGACAAAGTGCCAGAGGTGAAAACCTAACAGCTGTTTGTTCTCCAGCAGAAACTTTGGTATGGAAAGCAGATCAAAAGAGGCATTCCTACTACTTGAGGGACCTGTTTAACTGACAGTTCTCCCTTATGAACTTTTACGTGGTGGCTAATTTACATCCTCCACCCTCAAGGTTTGGAGCTGCATGGGATGATCCAACATGAAGATGATGTACATAACCTTTCAACCAGTGGAACCTTGACTACCATCAGGATGGTTTTCGCAGATTAAAGCTAATTCTTTTCTTAAGTACTCCCACTTTCACCCCACTCCAGATAGACGGCGCTGTGGACAGACTTGCCAATTCTTCAATCAGCGTCATGTTCTTCTCCAGCACTGAACCAAAGATTGTATATCTAGGGTACCACTCCTCGTGATTTGCCAGGCTGATGAAGAAGTCCGGCCCACCTTCCACCCAGCCTACCATGCCCCTTTTGACCTGGAGGCGTGCTTCCATTGGAATATCCTTTAAAGGAACCCCCTGTGCTGCTAATATGCCCTGCAGGACAGCATAAGGTGGACCAAAGGCAGTCTGCACAAGCATCAATCCCACAACCTTAGTAGCTTGATCTTGCAATCCTCAGCAAAGTGGAGAAGCCAAGCCCACATGAAAACCATGCAGTGAATTACAACATGAGTGCATGACAAGACCAATGAGAGCTTCTCTTTCAAAGCAGCACCAGCTATCCCTGTTCTTTTGCAAAAGACTACTAGCAATCTGGCTACCTTGATGTCATTTTACACACAACACATGTAGTTTCTACACAAATTCCTATATCTCTATGATACTGGTTTGAATGTAAGACAATAAAGTTTCAGTCAATTTAGTTTTCCAGTCAGTTATGAAACTTCCGGCACCATTACCTTGGAAATATGGTTTCCTTGAGCATCCCAAAACTCTGCCCGGCCCTCTGCACGGTAAAGGACACAGTCTGAGCAGTGGCGTAACCTGAGCAGCTCTATAATATAAGCCACTGACCGAGGTGCACAATCAGGCATCAACTGCACCACTCACAAAAACACACAATTCCTGTGTCAAAATCCATATCTTTAGAGCCAGGTTGAGTCCAATGACAGAGATTAGCTAGCAAGTGTCTCTGTCAACAACAGATTGTGCTTGCAAAGATGTGCTTCATAACAGTGACTCCCAACCAGCAGAAGAATTCCAGAGCAAGCCCATCAAAACTGTACACTCTTGCTCGTTGCACACCTGACAATGCTCTACCACTCTGTCCCTTGTTGCAATTGTGCTTTGATTTTCTTAAACCTATGTGTTGTCAACAAATCCTCTGCAAACTTGAGTGATGTGACTTGATCTTTTGTTTCTCATGCCAAGCTCACCTGTATGTGCACAACTCCACGCTCTGTCTCCAATTCAATGACACCCTGTTTCCATAACCCCATCCAAATCCAGATACCCTTCTCTCCCATAAGTGTCTGAGCTTCTTCCAACATTTCATGTCACAATACAGAAACTTTCGGAGGGCAGAAGAAGAAGAAGACCTACTGTTCCTTCACGGTAGATGAGACCTGATGTCCACGCAACATGTGGCCCTGTATCTTGCACCTGTGGAGCTAGCAGATCCTCCTGTACCTTGAGCCAACACTGCCACCACAAACCAAAATGCATTCCTTCTTCAATCATGCTTCCTTTGCATTCTTGTCATTCATTCCACTTGCAAAATCTCCAACTTCCAAGTAGCTATCTAACTGTATGCCCCAGAGAAAACCAGTTCAAGCTTTCGCAGATATGGCAATGCATCATAGTAATGATGCAGACAATTTTTTCTTGCAGATTTGGCATTCCAGAGAATAGATCTGAAGAAAAGGAAGAGGAGGAGGAGCCATGTCCATTTCTATGTGCAAAAATGGAAAAAAGATCCAATCTTCCACATTCTGAAGTTTGAGACAGTCTGCCTTCTCTGCATCTGAGAGATCTTTCATGCGTTGATGATGTTGATGGGGCCATGATTGCGATGATGGCCCGCAGGCTCTGAAGAATCCATTCTCAAGATTGCTGTTGCAGCTTGAAAGGAGAAGAAGAAGAAGAAGACGAAGAAAAAGGAGGACTTCAGAGATACCAAAAAAACAAAGAAAGGAAGAAGAAGGCGAAGAAAAAGGAGGACTTCGGAGATACCAAGAAAACACAGAAAGGAAGAAGAAGAAGATAATTTCCTTACCTCGCCGTACTTGGCAGCGCATTTGTCACGATCTCCGCAAAAAACCCAGGAGTTGCACTTGCTGTTGGCCTTGCAGGCAGTGCAACACTGATACGAGGAGTTGAGGATCAGGTGAGGGCCCCAATTGACGGCCTCGCCCCAGAGCTCCGTGCCCTCGGCGCCGTGACAGCAGCTCTCTTTGTCGTCCAGGCTTCCTACCACCATCGTCGTCTTCTTCTTCTCCGATGATGATGATGATACCTCCTTCTCGAACGGATTGCGGAGAACAGGGGAGCAGACGAGGTAAACGGCTCCACAGGTGACGCAGATGAGCAAGAGCACAACGAGGTGGATCCGACGCCAAGCTCCTCCTCCTCCTTCTCCCTCATGATGTCTTCTTGCCATCTACGCAAAATCCTGTTGCCCCCCCTCTAGTCCGAGGGCGGGGAGGGGATTCTCAAGAATGCCTCAAGGATTGCCAACACTCAAAGGCAATGATGCAATTCCTCTTCTCTCGGTACTGCTGGGTGCTGTAGCAATCCATCCGAGAACAAGAAAGAAAGACAAGGCACAACAGGGCTGACTTTTGAGATCCTCCTCCGCGTGATTATGTTTTCCTGGGGTCGTCGGGCGCGCGCTTCACCGTGGGGCCCCCGCCGCCGAAAGCGCTGCTGCTTTTTGTCCTGTTGCACGACTCACGATGACTAACGCAACATGATGAAAACAGAAAATTGCACGAAGACGTGACCGTTTCTTCTTTGAGCGTTGGCGCGGTAGGGTACTTCCTTACCACGGAAACCGAGGAGACACTCGAGAGTAGTGGTTAGAACTATTCCTGCACAGTTCTTTCCTCATTGTTGCACAGATATGATGAGAGTCTGGCGAGATGTCGTGATGGATCCACTTGCGTTTGTCTTTGAGAGAGAGAGAGAGAGAGCATCATTGTGTGTTTTTGTTATACGGCACTCGTCTCCTCCGTCCGCAGATGGAGAGGATTCCAATTCTTAACCTCAATCCCGATGCGGAGTGTTTTGAGGGATACAAGATACTGTAGCATGTGTCTTGGATCTCTGGAGCAGAAGAAGCTGATAAGGGGAATGCGATGATGCTTTTGCGTGTGGCACACTCGTCTCCAAGTCGCAGGTGGTGAGGATTGCTCATCCACCTCGATTCCGATGCGGAAACTTTTGAGGGATGCAGACAATGGATCTATAGAGCAGAGGAAGCTTATCAGGGGGGGAATGTGATAGGAATTCTTTGCATATTGCGCACCTAGAATATTATCAGATGCTGGTGAATCTCCCGATCTCTGAATCTCCTCTTCTTTCCCTTTCTGAATTTCATCACTGCATTCTGTACTATGAGCTTGCTTCCCTTTCCCGAGCATTTCATCACTGCACTCTGTAGATAGAAGCTTTGCTTTGTGTTAGTGCAGAGCGTTTTGGTTGCGGTTTTCTTGAAGAGATTGTCGTCATGGCAGCAAATACCCTCGAGAAGAAGAACAAACAAACAACACATGCAAGACTTGTACATCATTGCAAAAACATTCTGCTGCTTCTTGAGGGCAGTCTTCTGCCTAGAACTGTGGGTGTGAAACTGGAAGAAGCATGATAGTAGCAATCACATCTGCATAGAAATCTGCTGTTACAGGTAGCAACCTTTGTTCCCACCGCATTCTCTTGCAGTAGCCTCTGCAATACCAGGAATTTCAGGACACATGAAAGAGGCGTTGATTGTGGGATGTAACATACTGAAGCACTGGCTTTGTCTGTTGTTCTGATTAACAGGTTTTTAGCTGTGGAGTCAAAAGCTTTACTGCCAGGGAGTATACAGACTGGTCTTGTTGCAGAGGAAACAGATTGACAAGTTTGTGAAATTTTGACCTGGCACGTTCTAGTAAACTTTGGATGTCTCTGGCAAATTTGCAGCATGATCTTCTGCTCGTCTTCAGAAACCTGCTTTATAGAATCTTCATGATCATGGTACCACCATTGCATTTCACCCTTTTACAGCAAGAGGAAGACAACCAGTGTGACATACCAGAACGGGACACACCACAAGAGATGCAGAAAAATGATTGACAGACAGGACTGAGGATATACTAAATGAACCTGACACTTTTTGGAACAGTTTACTGCATGACACGGTATTGCAGTATCTCCAAGTTCATAAGTCCTCTATACTCTCTCACAAATACCAGCTGCAGAAATCTGCATATTTTGATAAGAGTGTAGATTTTGAGGTGCAGGGAGAGTGTGAGGGAGCGAGAGTTTACAGATTGTATGTCCAATATCATAGCTCAAAATCCTTGATCAAGCAGGAATCTCAACTTGTGCTTACTGAACATATAAATTCATCAATTCTCATGAACTACGATGTATAATCAATGTAGACATTGAGATTCCTGCTTTTTACCTACAGATGTTGCAGAGAATGAATTCTTGTCATTGGGAGGAGCAAGAGTGGATGAGGGCCCAGATGCACACAGTACGATGTGTGCCCATCAGGCTCTGTCTGCGTGTGTACTCACTGCCTCCTCTGCACCCCACTGCTCACCCAACCACTCTTTTGGCAGTGTGAATGATCCAAAGAAATGCACTCAGTGCCCATGGCAGTGGTAAGCTGGCCTCTGTGTCTGTGTCCATGTCTCTCTCTTCTGCTGGTCTGTCTGCAGAGAGCCTGATCATGCTACCACCTCATCAATCTGCTGGTCAATTGTGGTTATTGTCATTCTTCCTAAAGAATTTGCTGGCCTGCCACAGAACTTAGATTGCAATTTTGTGTCTGGTTTCCAATGGTTAGCATGTGTGAGAGCCAACCTTGTGCTTTTTATTATGTTCCAATTTGTGGAATGTTTTTATTTTCTTATGACCAATGCCTAAAATGGTGTGCTGTGATGTGATGAAGGCAGGCGCTATGTGAGGGTATTGGCTTTTCACTAGTTTGTGTGATTGATGGCATTCCAAAAAAAAGGATTGTAGAGAAGCTTTGGCAGGAGTTCTTCTCAAATCTTTCACTGTGGTGGGATCACAAGTTGCTAAAGGTAACTGAGATCATATGCTGTCACAGTCCTGATAGTCATGCAGGATTTCACTACAGTGTTTTTCGTATGTTACGTCATTTAGTCTGGTCTGAACCTTGTGAGCAATATGCAACACTGCTCAATTTGACAAAAAAATTGCTCATAGTTGAACAAATCCAAGGTATTGAGATTTTGAAGATAAGAAAACAAAGGAGTCACTGTGGCTCAATGACACATGGATTTTTTGTCCTATGGGTGAAAGCCCTGTTGGGAGCAAAGGCACCATGCAGTGCACACTTCAACATTTTTCAACAGTGTGCAAGGCTTGCAAGATATATCGGGTGTGGTCAATGTCAAGAAACATTGTCTCTTTCTGAACAATTGCATATAGAGGGCATTGTTCCAGACACCACGTTCAAGTTTACGAGCACATGAAGAGGGCCCACACTTTATTATCATATGAAGTAAGTTCGAATTGGATGCGCAGGTGGGTAGTAGTCTTGTCGACATGTGTGCCAAATATGCACACCTAAAGGATGCTTTCAGTATATAGAGCAAGATGCCCATAAGCAATGCATTATCTTGGATGCTGGGACTGGTAAAATGTAGGCAAGGGCAGATGGCATTGGATTTCTATCAACAACTGCAACAAGGAGTGGAGCCAACCACTGTCACCTTTGTTGGGGTGCTGAGTGCATGTGCAAGCATAGCAGCCCTTGATGAAGGCGTGCATGTTCCCAAATGGATCTGCATTTTCGCATCAGATGGCACTTAAGTAGAAGAAAGACAATGCTTGGAGAGTGTTCAACAGAATGCCCCATATGATGTGGTTGTATGGAGTGCAATAATTTGGGGTTATGTGAAACATGGGTGAGGGCAGAAGACCTTGGGATTAGTTTGCCAAACGCAACAGGAAAGGGTATATGCAAAATGTGTCACCTTGACAGCATGCTGAATGCCTGTGCTAGGCTATCAGCCCTTGATGAGGTTAGATGCATCCTAAAACAGATCGTTCAAAGTGGTATGCAGCTCAGATGTCTATATTGGTAGAAACCTGCTGAACATGCATGCTGAATGTGGGAGCATTGAGGATGCTTGGAGCATGTTTTAACAGGATGCCCAAGTTTGATGTGGTTGCCTGGAATGACAATACTCTGAATGCAGGCAAGGCACAAGGCAATGGGACTGTTTAACCAAAATGCAATGGAAAGGGGTGCAGCCAGTTCTTGTCACCTTTTTGGGGGTGGTTAATGGACATGCAAGTATTTATGGCAATTGAAGCAGCAGGCAGGCATGTTTATGAACAGTTCTTCCAAGCATTTGTTAGTATATTTCCGGGCAGCAATCCTCATTGACATGTATGTCAATGCATAGGAGCATAGAGGATACTTGGACAATGTTCAATAGGATGTCCAACACAGGATGTGGTTGCTTGGTGTGCCATGATTGTGGAATATGTGAAATATGGGAGAAGGTCAGAGGCCATTGGAACTATTCATGAAATGCAACAGCAATGCCTATTGCATTCAAGAGGATGTGTTCAATAGGATGTTTACAAGGTATGTGATCTCTTAGAACAACATGCTTAGAGAATATGCTATTCATGGACTTGGAAAGGAACCTCTCAGCTGTTTGGAATGGATGTGTGAAGCAGGTGTAGAGATGGATTAGGATCAATCTCATTGCTTTTCTTTTCAGTTTGTAGATGCCCAGTGGTTTGAAGGCTTGCATTACTCATGGGTTTAGTGTACTGTGTTTTGTGCAGTAAAATCCCATCGTTTTTTTTTTTTTTTTTTTTTTTTTTTTTTTTTTTTTTTTTTTTTTTTTTTTTTTTTTTTTGAATTTTCATTTTCTTTCATACTTTGTAAGAATTTGAATCTTTTTTTGCCCCTCTCTTCTCACATTCTCTAGCCTCTTCTTTCCTTGTTTATTTGTCTTTCATGCTTTCATTTCAACTCACACCTTTTCCATTTTTTCTTAGTTTTAATAACCTTCTTTCCATTTTTATCATTTTTTTCACATTCATTTCTTAAGTCCATTATTTTCTTCAAATTGTCTTTTCATTTTTTACACCTTAACCTTAGACCATGTAAGAAAGAAGGCACAATATTTTTGTGACACAATTTTTTTTTCATGACCATTAAACATTTTCAACATTACGTCAACTTGTTTTAAATGAACAATGTTTTGCATTGATGATCTTTTTTATTTTCATCATTGAAAGGAAAAAAAACTCAAGAAATAGAAATGGTGTAGAGCTATGAAAAGCTTTGGTATTCATGAAATAACATTTTGGGTTCTTTTTTCTTTTTTTGGAAATAATGTTCTAGCAACACATGAGGTGAAGTTCAATTATTTTCAAGTATATACATGTCGACCATTAAGATTATGATTTTGGATGGGTAGAAAGAAACCATTATTGAGTATTATTTCAAAAAATTGACATTAGTAGAAATACAATGAGAGGAACATTCATACCTTACAAATTGATAGGTGATGTGTTCACCGTATGTGTTTTTGATTTTACTCCATATTCAAAAATGAAAAGAATGGATTATTTTGAGAGTATAGCCATTCAAATTTCATATGATTTATTACTTGAATGGTTATAGAAAAGACATTTGGAATATTAAAATGTAAATGAAATATTTTATTAGAAAAATGATAAACCACTTTGCCATGTGCTAAATATTGTTATCACAATTATTTGTTTACACAACTTGTGTATAATTCATGATGATGCATTTGATGTGGATTGAATAAGAAAAACTCAAATGCAAATGAAAATATAAACAAATGACAAACTTTTTTAAATTCAAATTTATAACATGTTCTACATTGCATGCAACACCATAAAATAAATGAAAAGATGATATAAACATGAACCATGATCACCCAAGAATGCAACAAACAACATATTATATTCAAATGATGATGAAAGGTTGATGGAAAAGCACAAAGAAATAAAGAATAAGAAAATAAAATGTTGGTTGAAATTATAAAAAACCCATGAATTATTTGTCAAAACCTTTTACATGGCCCGCATTGATAAAGTCCAACATGGTTTTCCAATAGTCAAATTTTAATTAAATATCTTTTAAAAATAAATCATTAAAAAATCATTTTAATGTTAAATTTTAAAACATTGATTTGTTGAGATTTTTTTGAAAGTGATGAAATAACTTTCCATCACAATAGCAAACATTACAAATTTTTAGTCATGAATTTATTCATTTATTTACAACAAATTATAATTTAATTGTTTCTATATTGTTTCAATGTGATTGCCAAGGACAAAATTTGGAGAAAACTAAAAAATTTAACAAATGAAAACTTTGGTAATGAGTAAAAAATACATAATTTTATTGTTTGAATAAGGCATGATGCAAGTTAGAAGTACAAAGGTCACAACTTCTATTAGCAAGATTGAAAGGTGACGCCTTTTGAACATTTTTTTATATTATCTAATGTAAAATTGTAAAGAATCATTAACCTTTTTGAAAGCTCTATTAATCAAACATTTTGTGAATTTATACTAAATAACCTTTTAAATTGATTTTCCAACATCTTTTAAAACTTCAACCAATTATTATTTTAGAAAAAATTGCATAATCTAAAACCATTTATTGATTTTTTTTTAAATCTAATTTTTTGTTAGTTTTATATATTTTTAAAATCTAAGCATATTTTTCATGAATATTTTTGGAAACTTATAAAAAATTTCAAGTTTAATACTCAAGGATCTTTCTATAATTTAAAAAAAAATTCCCTCATAGTTTATTTATTTGTGATAATGATGTCCATTAGTCATTTGTTCCATATTTTCATTTTGTAAATCCATGTCATGGATAAAAATCAAAACATGTTTGAAAACAAATTTAACTTAACTCCAACATGGGCCCATGGATTCATAAATTTACATTCACAATGATCGTTTTCCAAATTTTCATTTAACAATTCTTTTTGGCATTATTTGATGTAAGTATTGAATTTCTTGTTATAAATAATGGATTTTTTGGAGAAACCAAGAATTTACACCAACAAATATGATTGGAATGTTGTCCAAATATCCAAAAAAAACAAAGTTACAAGTGAATGAATATGCATGAAATTGAAAGATTTTTTTTTCTAGCAAAAACTACACGTGCATGTTTTTTTCAAATTTTATGCAAATGACTTGAAATCTTTAATAAAAACTGCACCATGAAATTTTTCATCACATTTAATTTATAAAACTAAATAAATGAAGGTCTAAAATGGAAGCACATAAAAGTTGTATAAAATGCTTATGTATAAAACATATAAAAACATGTGTAAAACTATAAACACATATTTAATATTTGAAGCAAAAATATTTTCAAACATATTTATAACTTTCAAAATATATGTATGTGATTATTTGTAAAAGTCTAAAGGTCTAATGGAACAATTATGAATTTTTTGAATTTTTTTATATGGTCCATTAAGGGGCACTTAAGTTTTATTATTAACACTTACTTTATTACAATTATTCAAGTAGTACATGTTAAGGACACAAAAGACCACGAGAACAAAGGTTGAAAAAAAGGTCTAAATCTAATTTTCAAACAAGGAACAAAACAAAATTATGTGATTCAAAAAATAAGAACACAAGATTTAAAAACAAAAACACAAGATGTGCACGACAAATATGAACATGGAAAGAATTTGACAAGGCTATGGTGCAAAATAATGCTTAAAATTGGTGTTGAACAAATTAAAAAAAATGAAGGGTCCTACTATTCATATTCCTTTGGGGACCTAGTTCAAGGACGTTTCCAATGAAGCTTCTATGTGTGCATCAAGTAAGGAAGCTTCTTAAGAACCTTTTTAATTTGGAATCAATTATGAGTTAATTGAAAGTTAATTCAAATTTAACTATACTTAACTAAAAGTTAATTAAAAATCAACTAAGACTTAATTAGAACTTAATTAAAAGTTAACTTAGTTTTAACTAGGAATTAATTAAAACTTAATTGGGACTTAACTAAGATTAAACTAAGAGTTACCTATAACTTAATTAAAAGTTAACTAAAACTTAATTAGGAGTTATGGATGAATATTATAAATGAATTTCATTTATTAGAAGATGGTGTTTAACGTTCACATCCATCATAGTATGTAAGATGTCATACTAAAATGAAGAAGTTAAGTAAAGGTCTACTGCCTAAGATGAGACCTACCCTTTTATAAATAATTTAAACCAAGGGATAATGGGAAAAAAATAGAGAGGGGAGACATGAGAAATAATCTAAACCCAAGAATAATTATTCTCCTTGGTTTTACAATACCTTTAACATTTTTAAATGGTGTATAGGGGGGTCGACAGACCTTCTATTACTATTTTCCTTGTTATTTAAGCCTTACAAGTCCTCTAGTTATTCAATTTGTTGCTTGCAACACCTTGGGCAGTCCATCCTCTAAACTATATCGTTGGCAACTCATTACCTTCCTTCATAGCCATTGATTATTGCTTGCAAAGAAACCTTTTAGTCTACAAGTGGTTTTTTGTTGATCTTCCCTCTTGTTGTTGTCTACCATCAAGGATTAGTTGCTACCTTCCAATGGCAACCAATAGTTTAACTATCTAGAAGCTACCAAAGATTAAACCTCCTAATTTTTTATCCTAAAAAAAATACACAACTACTAACTTAAAGGAAACATCCTACTTATATATTATCCAGCATTCTACCTTCCTCTTTCATTATAATAGCACAACATCACAAGAGACGCAAATCCTTCAACCATCTTCCATTAAAATCACACCAATTACATACATCATTTTCCATTCCCTTACATCCTTCTCCATAAAAATCTTACATTCCCAAGTTATCCCCCCACTCCCACCAAGTATTAAATGAATCTTTTCTCTTCTCCCACTTCTTTTAGTCCTTCTTTTCCACATACCACACATAAGGCCCACATTGTCCTTTATAAAATAACGTTTTTATCTTAGTCCCTTTTTAAAAACCTCCTAGATGATTGGATGGATTACCTTCGACCATTCACTAACCCGAACTACCTAATCCTATTAGTTCACCCCTTGAGTAAAGGACGATAAGTCTACCATTAGTAACTAGTAACCATTAAGAAGCCTATGGAACTAATTAATTTAGATATTTATAGTCATTAACATTCATAATCCCATCATTATTTTTATTCTTCATTCAAAAAATGAGACACATTGTATAGTTGTACCTTTCAAGAGCTCAAGCAAAAAGTTGAACTAATCCATAGTAGTTATAAATCTTCATGTGTGTTAATATAAGTTTTTAAATATTTTTTCAAAAGCATTTTAGGTTTTTCATTTCTTTGTCATTTTTATTAAAAAACACCTAAATATTTTTTTAATATGTAACATTTTTTCATTCTTTGAAAGATTAATTAATCTTATCAACCTTATGTTAATTTCAAAGTGTTTGGATCCATGTATTGTAAAATTCCCAATAGCTCTAACTACCATTGATATAAATCCATCCCTATCCCCGTGATTCAATTTTTCAAAATGATTGACTATTTTAAAACTTATAACTATTGTATTTAAATGTTTGTTTTGAAAGTCAACATTCACAACATCCCAATTATTACAAATGTCTATGACCCCTCCATTTCACATGACATGTAAGTTGTTAGTCTTAAAATAATTATAAGTTAGAAGTGGCTTCCCTTTTATTAACCTAAATGATTAAATTTTATTTCAACATGAGAATTCCTTAGCATTATTTAATAGGTTCAAGTTTACGTTCATATTATAATTCTTCTCGTTGTCTATACACTTAAAACATTACAACTATTACATCATTAACAATTTCATGTTCCTCAACAAGTTTTTAAACAAGCGAGTTTGGTCTACTAATGTTTAGTGATATTGTTGGAGTTGGGATCCCATCTCCTACGAATTAAACACCTAAAAAATGAAAAACCTCACTTAGTGTTGATATTAAAATATGACATTGACCAACCAATCCCAGCATCCAAACATGATTTTTACTCAATACCAAAATCATTTTGTGTACATTTCAAATTGGAAAGGATGTATTTAAAATAAAATTGTTCAATATAATTCAACTTTTGATTTTGTAGCCTATTTTCAATGGTGTTAACTTATTCATGTTTTGAAAATATCTATTTCTTCTTGTATATTTTATTTAAATTTTATCATAAGGTTTTTCATGAAAAAGCTTTCATGTCATCTTCCTTTTCTTTAAGTTTTTTCTTTATGAAATTGTTTAAAAATCCAAAAATCCAATTCTAGTTGTTGTTTTGTGTGATGAGGTTTTAAATCAATAAAAACAAGTCGTGATTCTAAATTTCATCATAGTTTTTGCACATGTTTAATTGTTCACATAATTTGGTTTGATTTTTCATCCATGATCTCCATGGTCATGTGTTGCAACTCCTTGATACAAATTTACACCTCCTCCCATAATTTAGGGATGAACAAGCTTTGATGAATTTGAACAAGTAAATTTACGAATGTAAAGGTGCAATAAGTTAATTGGGGTGGGGATTTTGAATGGTAATTGTGTTGGATGAATTTTATAAATATAAGTTGATTAAATTATGAAGTGATTTATTTTCTAAAAGTTGGGCATAATTCATTGAAATGATGATTCGAGTTCTAAAAGTTGAAAATGTATATTTTTTGTGTTGATTCATTTGATGAGGTTGAATTGTAATGCTAAATTAATATTTTTCATGCATGTGTTATGACTGGAGCACAATTAAAAATTGCATCAATTTTCAGCATTGGAGGCTTATGTATTCAATGATGATTGGATACGTAGGGGTTTAAGGTTTAATGTTGATGTGTATTTTGGACCACATGTTTTCCTAGTTGTGTTTTTGTGTAGTCATAATTTCAAAACCTAACACAAGTTTGGAATAATATAAATCAATCATAGGAAGGCATATGGTTTTTTATGATTATTTTTACCCATAATAAATTTATGGCAATAAATTTTGTTGGTAATTTTTTGGGCACACTAGAGTTTTGATCTTGCCACCCTAAACAAAAGTTTTCTTTAAACTTTCATTATTGTCACCTTAAATAAAACTTTTCTTTTGACTTTTTTTTTCACTTTTGGATGTTGAATGCTTCAATTTAAGTGTGGAAACCACTTTTCTTGATTTTTTTTGTTCCATAATTATGTTTATGCAATATATAGCCACTATCTACTATAAATTATAGTTATTGAAATAAATTGATTTAATACCATTCGAGTAAGGTTTTGGTGTTTTAGGGTTTAAAATCATGAGTTTAGTTGATATGTCTATAAGCATATGTTGAATTTATCTTGTGTTTTTGAAATAAAAATTTGATTAGCATGCATCCAAAGGCTTTAATCATGTTGTTTGACACATTTTGGTTCATTTGGATGTGAATCTAAAAGTTCAAGTGCACACCACACAAATAAAAATTAAAAGCACTCAATTTGTCTTGGTGTTTGAATTTGAAAGAATTACCTATTTCTATAGGCCAATTCAATGTGCTTAAAACATTAGATTGTTCTAAATGTTTCAAGTTGAAGGAACTACCTACATCTATTGGACAACTGAATGCACTCCAAAAGCTCAATTTATCATGGTGTTCTAAATTGAAGGAGTTGCCCATATCCATTGGTGAATTGATTAAACTCCAAGAACTCAATTTGTCATGGTGTGTCAAAGTGAAAGAAGTACCTACATCAATTAGAAAGTTGAATGCACTTCAACAACTCAATTTGTCATGGTGTTCCATGTTGAGTCAATTGCCTTCATCTATTAGCCAACTAAATATGTTACAAGAATTAAATATAACATGGTGCTTTAATTTTTAAAAATTGCCACCATCTATTGGCCAATTGAATGCACTTCAAAGATTCAAATTGCGAAGTTGTTACAAGTTGGAGGAATTCCCTGCATCAATTGGTCAATTAAGCACACTTCAAGAACTTGATTTGTCAAGGTGTTTTGAATTGAAGGATTTGCCTACATCTACCAATGAATTGATTAGACTACAAAAATTCGATATTTCTGATTGTTCCAAGTTGAAAGAATTACCTAATTTTATTG
>Ga0209208_10004594_pt1 | contig 19526 bp, 9 predicted proteins | sample S1TSphfallax_3_FD_187694 | JGI IMG/M metagenome (GOLD analysis project Ga0209208, IMG submission 187694) | Host-associated microbial communities from peat moss isolated from Minnesota, USA - S1T2_Fd - Sphagnum fallax MG (SPAdes) (version 2) | ecosystem: Host-associated > Plants > Peat moss >... | reverse complement strand
ATCCCCCTTCAAAAAATTTAAAAAAAAACCCTTGACCCCTTGTCCTTAGCCACTCCACAATGAAAAAAAAAAAATTTTAAAAAAAATCATCCCTTTCCCTTCCTCCATCCACATGTCAAATAAAAACATTAGCCTCCACCCCCCTCCCCCTCAACAGTAAAAAAAAAGAAGAAAAAAAATCAAGGTGCACCCTTTCCCCTCTCCCATAATGAATTTGTAAAAAAAATTACCCCCTTCCCCTCCCTAGCCTCTCCACAATGAAAAAAACATTTGCAGAGCCCCTAAATTAACCCCTTTCCCCCCTCCTCCTTCCACATTTTCAATGAAGGGAAAAAAAAAACATCAACCTCCAACCCCCTCCCTCCCCCTAAACAATCAAAAAAATGAAGGAAAAATATCAAGGTGCACCCTTTCCCCCCCGTCCCACAATGAAGAGAATATAAACTCTAGCCCTCTTGGCCCAGTAAAAAGTAATTTATCAAAGTTACAAACAGTAAAAAAATAACAAAAAGTAACAAACCTTGCCCCTTTCAGTAGTAAAAAGTAACTTACAAAACTTACGACCAGTAAAAAAGTAACAAAAAGTGAAAAAAGTCAACAAAAATAGCCCCGCACTACAATCTGTTTTTGGTGGTCAAACAGCCCCCAGCCCAGCGCACTGTGAGCATAGTGCGCAGATCATATGTATGGGCAGATTGGTCCATGTGGCCTCACAAGCATTGTCAATTTTAAGGCACTAAGCTAATATTCAAAAAATTATTTATTTCAAAACCTTTAAGGCTTCATGACTCTACAACTTGTGCTACAAATTTTTGGTCTTAATATATTTTTTGAAAAATATGAATAGTAATAAAAAAAATAGTCCAAATTCAATTTTAAATATATTTTCTTGTTTATAGGAGGTAAGGTGTCCTTTCATTATTTTTTTAAGTGTTTTTTCATAAGGTCTAAAATGCATGAAAATAAAGGCCTTATATGTTCTATTAAAAAAAATGCAAACAAGACCCCCTTAATTTTGGGGGGTCATAACTTTCTCATTTTAGCTTGGAATCAACTTATGTAAAGGCCTACTAATGTTTTGGTTCAAGGGGCAATTAATCTCTTTGAAGATCATGAACAAAAAATGGCTGGTTATTGAACCCTTAAGTGTTTGGTCATAGGCCAATTTACCCTTTTACATTCCCAAAGGAAAAAATGGAGGCCACATAATAGGAATGTTTTATGTTGTCATTTTAATGGTACTGGAAAAGTGACATTTGATGGACCTCAAGTCATGCATTATATGTTGTGTCATCCCAACTTTCCTTTAACCCAAGAACAAAACTGTGAAAGTTTATAATATTTTATTATAAATAAATGGATAACATGTTGATGTAAACCATTCAAAATTTTATTAAAAAATTAGATAGGAAGTGAAGTCTATAGTGAAAAGAAGTAGGGATAAAAAATCTACTTAAAGAAAACCAAACATATCTAATTTATCCATTTTTTATTTGTTTGTTTCCAAAAAGCCTTTCAAAAAGGATGAAGTGGAGTATTAATTGTTTTTGAAGCATCTTGCACTTTTCATTGTAAAAATCCATTTGCCTTTACAATTTATGAAAAATGTGTGATAAAGTTTTTAATTTTGCATTTATGTCTTTGAATTCAATACCTTTCACAAAAGTATTTGTCACATGATTTTTTGCCTAGCCTAGTGAAGAAAACCAAGTAGACACATGTTTTGCCTTTGCTTGATGAACGTCACTTTCCCACTATTAGTTTTAATCTTTAGATGTCCAAAACACTCATGATATGTTTGCCTTAGTCATAAATCTTTGGGGATTTGATCGGAAGCCAAAGCATGTAACTTTTTGTTTATTTGAGACTTTTGAATCCATAGGATAGGCATTGGCAAAAAGTTTGACTAATCATTTGGATGAATATGGCTTGAGAAATAAGATTAAAAAATAGTTAAAGATGAAATTTCAAATTTGAACATAATGACAAATATTCTCAAGTTTGTTGTCAAATGTGAAGTTTTAGGATTAAAGGAGAGCTTTTACAAAACAAATTTTGGGAATGATTTCTCCAAAGCTTACCAATATGCCATTAATGATGAAAAAGTTTGTAAGGGCTTTAAGTACGTTTCCATCAAGTTTACCCATGTAAATTTATAAAAATCATGCATCACTTGGCCAAAGAAATATGGTAAAGGTTAGCAAGATTAGAATAAGGCTTGAATTGAAGTTGTTTTGAGGCCAAAAAAATTGAACACTCTCATGAAAATTAAATCAGTTTTATTTTCAAGCATAATGTTTTTTTATCTTTGTTTGTGTAAATTTTGTTTGTGGAATTTGGAGATTATTGTGTTGATATTTAATCTATTCTTATAGGTTTGCAAGTAAAATTGTAATTTTAAAAAAAAACATTGCAATTCAAGGCCACAATTGTTTTATGTTACAATCATTAAAAATTAATGAATATTACTAGTCATGTGCCCCCACTTTACATCACAAATTTACAATATCACAACATTTCAATAAAATTTGTAAACCATAAAACAATACGTTTATGCAAAATTCATGGACTTCAATGTAAAAATGGCATGAAAAAAATATATATATATATTTTTTATAGAAAATGAAGTTTTTTACTTGTGATATTTTGATGTGAAGTGTATGATTTACATTTAAATTAAATCTGCGCAATTATCATGATGTAATTTTGGATAAAACTATGTGATTTTTGTGTATTAAATATGAACATTCATGTATGTCATTCAAAAACAATGTCTCACCCATTTGAATATTTAAAATATTGAATATGTACAAATATCATTCATATTAACCATAACATGGAATTCATGTGATTATTATACGAACCTATGAAAATCGAATTTCACATGAAATTTGAATGAACCTATGAAGCTTGGTAAATTTGTGATGAGTCTAACTTGGGACGTTTTTCAAATCATTATTGATATTCTATCTTTTGTTGTGTGCATGTGTGTTTAACCAATTTCATGGGCATTGGTTATTTTTTGATGCCTTGCATGCAAAATTATCATGGCCTTAAAACTAAACAAAGAATATGGAATGACACCTTTTATGACTAATTTGATGGAAGATGATATAGTTGTGGGTTTGGAGTTGTCTATGCTCACTTTCAACATTAGAAAGCAATTATGTGATGTTTTAAATGCTTTCATTTCATTCCTAACAAAGTATATAAAAAAGACCCCTAACATGATATCTTTAATGTTTGATCCAAATTTTAAGAATATTATATTGGTTTCCTTTTTTATTGGTAAAAAACAAGTGATTTCTATGATGGAAGATTATGATAGAAAGTATTTATTTCCAATGTTGTTGAAATGCCACCATATATTTCAGCCTATGGTAGAATTTTTTTAATTATGGCAAATCAATTGAATGATGATGATTTTTATCTTAGCATTTTTTAGATGATTAATGGGATTGGTTAACTGTTAACCCATATTTTGAGCATATAGCTTTCTTACTTTATTTAAGTGTTAATTAATTACTATGATAATTAGTTACTTTACTACCTCCTTAATTGGTTATTAGTTATGTTAATGGCTAATTAATCTAAATATGTAGTTCAAATTGAATTGATCCATATTTGAATAAATTACTAGCTTCATTAATGACTAGTATTTTGAATTTAGAATTAGTATTGTTGTTGTTAGGTTATTAGTATTACTTATTAGTTAGAACCTAAACACTGCACATAGAGCTTTTTTTATACCATTTATTTCATTCAATGGCGATACATCAAGTCTTAGAGCGTTAGAAAAGCACACTAACATTTGACGACCATGCTATGAATTCAACATTAGAATCTCTTTAAAATAACTTCAACAATAGATTTGAGTGTTTTGTTTTGATTTAAAGTTTCTCTTTTATAAATATGTGTTTTTAGAGTTTTTAGTGTTGTGTTTTTAGATTTTAAAGAAGTTTGAAGATTATAATCTCACCTCAGTTCTGACCCAACCTATTTTTAGAAAACCCAATCTGTTTTTATAGCTAAACCTGTGAATAGTAATCTATTTTTTATTCCCACTCTTACATCATAAACTCTTCCATTTTAGTATTAAATATTAGGGGGGGAAATTTTTTTTGTCATTCTTGTCATAGATTTTTATAATGAATTTAAAATTTCCATCAAAAATGAAGGACCATACATAAAGTGAATTGGGATTACCAACCTTACATCAAAATAATGGTAGAACTTAAATTACCCAAACAAATTACCCTAGTACCTTGGCCAGTTTGAAAAAAATCATATTATTTTCAGAAACGTTGAAAATTTCAAAAATTATTGCTTCCAAATTAGAAACTATTGCGAAGGAAATATTTGAATCTTTAGGAATATTTCATTTGTTGAAATCAATATTTCAAAACAAATAAATTATTCAACGGAAATTTGTTGAAATGGCCAAGGTACTACAATATCATATGTAGATATTGACTATAAATTTCAGAATGCAACTATGACAATGATCATAATAAAATTGACCCTAATTCTGTGACTAAAAGAGAAGTGATCATAGTTAGCCTAGTTATTGCAGTTGTACAATCATAAAAGAATCCCGTAATTATCATAATTACCATAAGCAAATGGACATAAGTACAAAATGCAAATTGAAATTGCCATTAAGAATGCTCTCCACTCAAGGCATTCCTCTATACTCCTCTTTCACCTCATTTCCTCTACTGAATTTCTAGTGGATTTTTACATGGGATAAAGCCCTCGGTTGATAGCATTACCAAAATCAGGCTTGCACTTGGGTACAAGGTTCTTTTTAGGATCTTTTGTTAGGAGCCAAAGTGACGAACATCCATAAAAATGTGTAAAAAAAGTGACGATCATCCCTAAGAAGCTTCAACCAAATCTGGCTATAATGCAGATACTGAGTACACATTTTTAATGATTCTTTTATATTTTTGGCTACACACTGAAAGCCCATTATAAAAATCTGGCAATATTGACTATTTTTTTCTCACTTCTGGCCATTGATAACCTCCAAAATCACTTCATTTTCGACTTTTTCTTTTTGGCAAAATATCGCCAGAAAAAAAAGGTTGTTTACCTCGTGTACCCTTATTTTGATAGTGCCCTTGACGTAGGGCTTTACCCCTACATGTAAGGTTTTGTCAGGTCTTAATAATGTTGACAAGACCTTACGATTTCACAAGACAGGTCCCACGACCTATAGACTCTCGTAAGCGTCCTATCTTATATATAAATTCACTATGTCTGTCTGTGACGGAGCTCAGGTCCGTCACAGACAGACGACCGGGCCCGGCCCGGCACTCCCGGATTGGGGGGTGGGTCCAATCCAACGACCCAGATTCCCAAAGAGTTAAACCTGCACGGCCAAGATTGACGACGCACGGACAGGTGAGAGTTAAACTTGCACGGCCAAGATTGACGACGCACGGACGGGCGAGACGACGCACGGTACCCTTTCTCTCTTACCTTACACAACCTCACGATCTTTCCAATTCAACGACCCAGATTCTCGAAGAGTCTAACGTGCACGGCCGAGAACGACAATGCGCGGACGGGAGAGAGGACGGACAGATCCCTTTTTCTTTTACTGTACACACCCTTTCAATCTTTTCAATTCAACGACCCAGATTCCCGAAAACTCTAACCTGCACGACCAAGATCTTCTCATGTGCGCCATTCGCCAAAAGGAAAAGCTCCGCTGCTTACTAGCAACCAACACGTGTGATAGATAATAAAAACCTCTAACCCACAAACTACCAATTATATTTTCACTTCAACTATCCAGATTCGCCCAAATTTCAATCTAACGGTTAAAATCGTTTTTCTCCTGACCCCACAATGTTTCTCCTTGGAAGCCCGCTTTCCAAACGAATGGTAAGGATTTGATACATTTCACCACATCCAACGGCTACGAACCGTGGTGCTAAGAGAACCATGTCAAGTAAGAAATTTCAAAAGAACCCGATTGCGAAGGTGGGGCTAATTTTTTTAACGTATATTTTCGAAAGAATAAAAATTGATCAATACGAATGTGTCCAATTTTTAATCCGACAGATAGAAATAAGAAAGGATAAATATTTTTTTAAAGAGAATTAAAGAACAAGAGTGTGCTACATCAACAGAAACAAGGATGGCAGCAATAGGTACCTATAGTGGCCGAAAGTCACGGGCACCCACTAGTTTTTCTAAAAAGAGAAAAAAGCGCAGGGAAAAGGGTCTACTTTCAGATGCTTCTCCTATATGACAAGACTAGATTGTCACACGACAGGTCTTAGGGTGCCGCGGTTCTAAAGCTTTTACGGCAATTGCAAGTGGAGGAATCTTCAGGGTGACAAACACGGGGCACTAGTACCCAACAGAGCACATCGAATAGGAACAAAGGCGGCACTCAAAGATCAAGACAGTTGTAAGCTTTCTTGTGTTGTTCCTCTCTCTCTCTACCGCCTTCTTCTCACAGCTGGTGTGTTTTGTTTGCCGAAAACTCTTGACCTGATTACAGTGATGTCTTCCCAAGGCACATCGAAGGATTGGACACAATCTATGCAAGATGCAATAATACCTCAATCTTGTCTTTCTTTCTAATCGCAGTACGTAATTTCGATAGGAAGTTTTTCTGCATCTCCTGGAGGTGAGAGAGAGAGAGACTGTGGTGGGAGTTCTTTTCGGATCCTTCGCAATGGTGGGATTACAAACCAGAGAAGGTAACTGAATATCAATCCTGTCAGAGTTCACATGTCAATGCAGCCCTAGCTCTTGTTGGTGTCAATCTTGTTGCGCTCTCTTTGATTGCTCTCCTGTCATGGTCCAGGCTTTGGCAGGAATTCTTGCCAGTTTCTTTGCACTGGCGGGATAGCGGTATTAGGCTGGAGAAAGTAAGAAAAATGCAATTTGCCGTGGCAAAATTCTCTCGCTAATGCAGAAGATCACTGTGGCTTTCCCTCTTCATATGGTAGCATTTACACCTGGGATGTAGAGAATCACATGGTTGATCCGTTTGATCTTTTGGTATCTTTTGAAGCCAGGACGGTTGGGGTGTCTGCTTTGTCTCTGGGGAGAGACAGGGCTCTGTAGAAGATCAGGTCACAGTTATCTTTCAAGTGCATGATTCAGCATGGATTTGACACAAGTCACAGTGCTGATCGTCACTTTTGTGTCTCCAACCGACTATCTTTGACTCACTTGCAGGTATGCTGGGAAGCTTCTAATAAGATGCTTCTGTTGTAGAGTACAAGTCGCACGTTCAAAGCAATCTTTCTGCAGCTGTCTCTATTGTTTAGGCTTACAATTCTTGCCTTGTTCTTTGAATGTACCATTGGAAGTGGGATAGAAGCATGCTACATCACATTTGGTGATGATTGTTTCCACATTGTGCTGATGGAAAGCCTGTTGCCATGAAGAAATGCTGAGTGATTCCTGTGTGCAATTGATATGGACTCTGTTGCCATCTGTGTGCAATGGTCCCACAGACACTGCTCAAGGCTTTGGGCTGATTGCCCAAAGCACCCAGATGAGATGCACTGAAGGCAAGGAACCTGAGCCGAGGGTTCTCATTTGCTCAAGCTTGCAGGTTTTCTGTCTCATGCACACATTCATGTGTTGCAATTCCACCTGTACCTCAGGATTGCAGAAATTCCTCCCACAGTTGTGTATTGGTTTTTTTCAAATTATGTACAAGCACCAGTGATGTCAAAGCATATAAATTGAACCTTTGTAGGAGTATTTGTGCACTGAGGTAGCTTGCCTACCCAGGCTGCTGTAGGCACAGATTTTATACTGGCATGCTAATCTGAGGTGTTGTGTGCTACTTCCCTGCTCCTTCTAGCTCTATTGGTTTTGGATGATTCTGTTAGTGCAAGAAGATAGAACTCAGATTCTGATTGGGACTTGGTGGTTTTAGAACTTGGAGTGGCAGAACAGGAAAACACACAAGACACAGAATAAGCACATACAACTTATACACATGTGTGTATTATCTTGCTTCTCGTGGTCTTGTTTTAGGCCACAATTGGAGCAATTTCTTCCATCTGAGACAAGCAGATTGTTAAGAGCTTCTTTGTTGCAATTGTGAAGAAGCTCTTTGAAGCCACCATGGAGACAGCTACTTCAGCCTCTCCACTCAGGTAGAAGGTGCAGGCCAAATGTAAGTGGATGCACCAAAGCCAGGAAAAAGTGCCACCTCACAGAGATAATTACATTATGTTTTTTTTGTTATTAAGGATGAAGATCAATAGTGAATTTCTGGTTGTAGATTCATTTGAGTAGTTTCGTTAGGTCTGAGGTGGTAACTGCTGTAAGATAGTATGACTTGATCAGCCAAGGGCATTTCTGGAAGAAAATGTCAAAATCATGGACAAGCTCAGGGAAATGCTATAGTTAGTTCTGAATGGTATGTCAAGATAGTGGTCTAGCTGTTTTAGTAAATAGTAACAGGTTGGAAGATTGCTTAACCCGCATCAGTAAGCCTGCCAGAAATTCCTGAAATCACCCGTGCAGCCCGTCATCAATGCCTCAAAAGCCTAAAATCAGCAGTGCAGTTTGGAGTCATCTGAAGACTTATGAGGCCTTATAGACGGGGTATTTATATTCTGTTGTTGGTTTCTAGAGCTGAACCAAACCAAACTGAATAGTTCAAAGTGCTCATACTTGAGGACACTAAATTTAGTTTGAGCTACTTGTTGAGAGCAATGCACATCGTTTTGAGCATGGATCTGTATGGCAATGGACTTAGATTGTTAGGATTCACAGTTGACAATTGAATTCTTTTAACACATGATTTCTCATCAGGTGTGTTTTTATGGATCTTGCATTGTCCCTTGAAGGCCTGGACCTGAGACACAGCCTATTCACTACAATCAAGCCTGTTTTACATGTGTGCCTTGCAGGTAAATTTAACATCAAGATCTGTCCCAAACTTATGTCCTCTTATTGCCTACAACAAACAAGTAGTGGTCTTCTAGTTATTAAAAGGATCAGTTTCTATTATAAATGTCTACCCAGAGTCTACCAGGACTGCTGCCCTAATGTTGGTCCCAGCAATGGAGTTAAAACATTGGTGTTGGGCAGATGAGTCTCTCACATTGAGAGAGTCTTCTGCTGTGCAGAACTTTTTACTCTAGGTTTTCATGTAGCAATGAGTATGGTATTTTGTGCCTTTGTAAGAAGGATCAATTGCTGTCATTGAAAGCCATTAATTTGAGAAAAACCAGGGGTAAACCTGGAGGGAGACCCACTGACAGATTGAGATCACTCCATTCTATTTATCTGCAGTTTGTAGATAGAAACATATGCCAGGTCAAGAATCCATCCCTTACAGTTGGTCAGTGCCTTTGGATTCAACAGTGGGAAGATACAATAATTTGTGTCCCTGAAGTCAGAGGAGATTCAAGAGACTCTACTGACATCTTTGTACACTATGCATCCATCCACTGAACTGCCTCAAAATACCTGTATGTTGAATTCTGCAAGGAGAAGGATAATATAAGAGCATAACAACTTATTTCCAGTGCAGTAAAGCAATAATTTGACAGTCAGCAAAGTAGGAAAGAAAATAATGAGCTTTGCATAAACAAGAGACATGACACAAACATGCACATATGGTGAACAAAGGCCCTTGAAGTCTCTGAAAGTCCAATGAAGAATTGTCTTTAGAGTGCTGAAAACTTTAAGGGTTCAAATGTGCAGGTAAAGAATTGAAGTCAACTACCACAACAAATGAATTCAAGAATCTGCATGGCGACAAGTGTTTGCAGTGCATTGAGAAGAAGTAAGATGGCATGCACCAATGTGAGTACAAGTGAAAGACACGAGAGGATTCACAAAATAACCTGACCAATAAAAATACAAAATATGGAATGGATGGCAGGTGTGAAAAACATACTGAGATTCCAGCAGAAGGCACATTCACAACCTTTGAAGATTGATCTGTTTCAGCAATGTCATTACAACTTGCAAGATACACACCACCTTTGGCCTCTAACTTCACAAACAAAAAATCCAAAGAGAAAAGAAAAGTACTGTTCTTGGTTTTACTTCTCTTAGTTTTCTTTATCTCAGAATCCTCTTTTAAGATACTGGACCAAATTTCCTAAACTTTAGTAATTTTAATGCAACTATAGTGAGTGCATAATCACTCCAATATGCCATAGGAACAATCACAATCACTACTAAAATCTTCAGGTCCTTTACAGATGCTCAAGCTCTTAGCAGTTTCTCTGTATTAAACCCTAAACCATCTGAATCATTGATAATCATCTTTAAACAGCATGTGAAAACTTGCCCAACCTACATAAACCAACATAAATCTGGTTGGATTATTTTCCACATATAATTGGTCAAAGCAAATTCAAGTTCCAGTTTATTTTCCCAATTCTCAAGAAAGAAATGATTATGATCTCTTAACTTTGGTTAAGCCTTTGTTATAAACACAAACCTCAAAACAACAGGCATCAGCCCTCATTTGACAGATTGAGCAATGCACACCCAAACCTCCAAATATTACAGTATACTACAAGTAGACATCCTACCATATAAAAGAACCAAGTTCAGCATTGAATATAGACTCCTGCCATCACCAATAATCCATGCAAGAACAAATACCATCCTCAAAGTGATGGAATCTATTTGCATCCCTTACTAAAATTGCTCTCCCAACTATCTTGGATATGAACTTTGTGGAAGTGTGACAGTCACCACATACCCGCAGATTCTTGAAAATGCGGAGCGGAGTACCAGGAGGTGTGCTGATGAGACCAAATGCAATAGCTAGTTTCTCGCTATGGTGACACAAATGAAACACCTTATCTTCTTCCTCCACATCGCACAGCACAAATTTTGTATCTGGTACATACCCCATGGCATGCATCTGACCTAACAATCTCTTGAGTTCTGCATGTATTTCAATCATCTGCGGATGGGCTTGATCATTAACCACAAAGGAATGCACCTCATTATTCACTTCAATCCAAGTGCGACCTGGATGTTTCTTCACACCTCTTTCCTTTCTCAGCTGTTGAACATTCTCACTGAGATCCCACTTGCCAGCAGCAGCATAGATGTTCGATAGCAGCACATAGACTCCAGCATTTTCAGGATCCACTTCAAGAACTTGTTTTGCAACATATTTTCCCATGTCCATGTTACCATGAATTCTGCAGGCACCAAGCAAGGCCGTCCAGACAGAAGCACTTGCTTCACAGGACATTGTCTTGATCTGATCATGCGCCTCACACAGATGCCCAGCACGGCCAAGAAGATCAACCACACAAGCATAGTGTGCTGCCCTTGCAGAAATGTTATAAACTGAACCCATGGACTCAAAGAAACACAGACCTTCATCCACGAAGCCTGCATGGCTACAAGCTGACAGAAGACAAACAAAAGTGACATTATCTGGCTCTACACCTTCTCCACACATCTGTTCAAAATGTGCAATAGCTTCCTTAGCATGCCCATGCATGGCAAATCCTCTGAGCAGAGCAGTCCAAGAAACCACATCGCGTGAGCGCATATTCTGGAAAACTCTATATGCATCTTCCATGCTCCCACATTTTGCATACATGTCAACAAGGCTATTCCCAACAAATACATTTGAATCACACCTACATTGAATGATCTGCTGATGTGCACGTCTGCCCTCTTCAAGTGCCACTGTACTGCTGCATGCATTCAATACCCCCAAGAAAGTGACAGGGTTTGGCTGCACACCTTCCTGTTGCATTTGTTGGAATAGTTGCAATGCCTTCTCCCCTTGCCCACAGTTTGCATATCCTAGTATCATGGCAGTCCATGAGACCACATCATGCAAGGGCATATCACAGAACACTCTCCATGCATCCTCCATGCTCCCACATTTGGCATACATATCTACAAGGCTATTCTCCACAAAGACATCTGACTTGCAACCACTTTGAATGAATTGTTCGTGAACACACCTGCCCTCTTCAAGTGCCCGTACACTGGCACATGCATTCAGCACACCAACAAAAGTGACAGGCGTTGGCTGCACTTGTTCCTGTTGCATTTGTTGAAATAGTTCCAATGCTTTCTGCCCTTGTCCACATTTCACATGTCCCAATATTATAACATTCCAAGAGACCACATCATGCAAGGGCATCTTGTGGAACACTGTCCAAGCGTCCTCAATGCTCCCACATTTTGCATACATATCAACAAGGCTGTTCCCAACAAAGACATTTGACTCATAACTGCCTTCAACAATCTGTTCATGAACACGCCTGCCCTCTCCAAGTGCTCTTAAGCTAGCACATGCGTTAAGCACATGAACAAAAGTGAAGGTGTCAGGACTCATGCCTTCTTGTTGCTGCAGCTGTTGGAAAAGCTGCAGTGCCTTCTCAGGCTGTCCAGCCTTGACATATTTCTCAAGTTTTTTATTCCATCCAAAAATGTTCAATTGCACTTTGCCTGGTGCCATTGCAGCCATCTCTGCTTCCACCCATGGTGGCTTCTGTCGGTCGTCAAGCCAGAGTGCTTCCCGTGTTTTCTTATGTTTGAAATCCGGGTAACTTTCATTTGCCTACAACCAGAAATGCAGATCATCAGCCATGTATTCTCCACATCCAGGCAGAAACACTATCATAAGAAAAGAAAAAGCCACACTGACCTTCTCCATCAGCATACTGCATTTACTTACCTTGTCCAGCATACTACAACTATCATCCCACTAGTGCAAAGGATGTGAAAACAATTTCTACCAAGGTTTGGACCACATTAGGATAGCAACCACCAGCACGCACACAAGATTGATACCAACAAGAGCTATGGCTACATTGACATGTGAACTCTGACATGAATGATGTTCAGTTACCTTCTCTGCTCTGTGATCCCACCATTGCGAAGGATCCGAGAAGAACTCCCGCCACAGTTTCTCTCTCTGGCCTCCAGGGACTGCAGAAACATTTCCTTTCAAAATCATGTATTTTGATCACATAGAAGCTACGATAAGGTACTGCGTCTTCCATAGAATGTGTCCAATCTTTCGATTTGGTTCCGAAGATATCAGGTCAAAATTCTTCGCCAAACAACCCACAAGTACTTTGAGAAGAAGGCAGTAGACCGACACAGAGAGAGGAACAAAACAAGAAAGCTTACAATTGCCGTGATCTCTGAGTGCAGCCTCTGTTTCTATCCGGTGGGCTCTAGGAAGAAGTGAAGTGCACTGCAAAAGTTGTCGATGGGTAAAATGGAATTGCGGGTGCACACAGACACGTAGTAGCAAGCTCGTCCTGGTCGACCTCCCTCTTCTCCATGTGGTGGTGGAGCTGCGGCTGGTTTTGCTTTTGTGGTCTAGGAAAGAGTTCGATCTTGCACATGGCAATTGCGCTTGCTGTACTGATGACAAAGACATTGCTGCTTCGCAAAAGTCTTCGCAATTGCTCTCTCTCGCTCCTCACAAGAGCATCCCAAGACACAAATGCAATTCCCTCTGGAGCATCCGAAGTCGACACAACCGCAATTTTCTCCTCCCACGACCACCACTTGTGGAACAATTCTTGGTGGGACAATTCCAGATTGAGCATCATCCCGCCTGCAATGACCCTAAAAAGAGGGAGTACCAGTAACCCTAAAAAGCTCCACCACTGGTGCTGAATTGTCTCGACCATTGGCCCTTTCAACAGTAGCATCGACAAGTTCTTGATTCCCTTTCTTTGTCATGTGGAGGTCACGAAGAGTTGGTTGCATCCTTCTTAGTATTGCAATTGTGTATGGCCTCTCTTTCTATTGTTCTATGCAGGTAACGGTTCTTCTTCATTTGCTTGCTGCTCTTGTTTTTGCAGTCCTGATCTCGATTTTTTGAAGGAATGTTATGTTTAACTCACTTCCTTGGAGATTTTCAGCAAGCCTCCCCGTCTTTTACTACCTCGTGAGAAGGAAATGTAAGGGCCATTTTGCTGGAGCATGCAACAGCATGTATGCCGAGGTATCTACCCTAGGTAGTTTCATGGCTTTCTCTCTCGTCTTGAAGTTCGATTGGAGAAAGGATTAAGAATTTGTAAAGATACTTATGTCTGTCATTTATTGTGCAACTTCATCCACGTCTTTGTTTGCAAGGGCTCAAGGTAGGGAACTGCTGGCCACTAGCAATTGAACCAGTTTCCTATGTATTGTGAAACAGATGTAGATGACAAAAGACGCGGTGGTGCATTGGGAGGTTTGGGACTGCCACAAAGGACTTCCCACTTGTTCCCGTGGAATCACGTTCACCATCTAATTGTTGATGGCTCACTCACAGGCCTCCTAGAAGAGCAACAATTCCAGAAAATTGATGCTCTAATAGGAGGATTGTGACTTTGTACATTCTTTAATAACAAGCTGTACAAATTGTGAAAGAAACGGATCTGCAGAAATGGGTGGCGTGCATAGATGGGAGATTTGAGTTCTTTGATACGAAGCTGAAACCTTGTGAAAGAACTAAAAAAACGCAGAAATTGGTTGTGTACAGAGATGGAAGTATATAAAGCCAATAATTTGCAATACAAGTAGAAACTAGAAAAATGGGTTACGTGCATCCAAATAATGTGAATGTCAATCTTATATATAAACTAGTAGGTGCCCGTGACCTTCGGACACTGTGAAGTCCCCCGGTTTCTTTAAACCAAGAGGGACACACAAAGGCGCAAAGTAGTCTTTTTTTTTCTTTTTTTTTTATAAATTTTTTGTTTTGAAAATTCGTTGAAAAGTCCCCCATGAAAACATACATGGTGAAGCGAGTTTTTATCTTTTTTATTTTTTATTTTTATGTATTTTTTGTTTTATTTTGTGTTTATTTGGATGCAAGTTTGAAGTTTGGAGAAAGAAGACACACCTCATTCTTTTTCAAATAAGGTTTTTTTTCATTATTATAAGTTTTATTTTTTCTTATTTTTCCAAAAAATTAAAATTAAAAAAGAAGCAAATATGTAGCCTTAGATTTTTTTGCCAATTTCTTATGTTTTCTTTTTTCTTTTGTTTCTTCATTTTTGTTAATTTAAGAGACGGGGAGAAAAATCCGAAAAAACAAATCAAAAAAAAAAAGATAAAAAAAGAAGCAAATACGTCCAGACGGACGGACGGACGGACATAGAGAGGGGTTGCAGAATCGGCCTCGCAAATTACCGATGCAGAATGTCGTGTCAGACAGACGCACGCACGGACTAAGTGAATTTATATAAAAGATTCACGTAGTCCATGCGTGCGTGCGTCTATCTAACACGACAATTCTGCGTTTTAATTCACCGGCAGAACCGGCCTCTGCATTTTCTATGGCAAAACCGATTTTGCCGGTGAATTAAAATGAAAGGAGAGAAACATTCCCCAAAAAGGTGATCTCTTTTCTTTAACGCGGCAGACATGCAACTGGCCTCTCAACTACGCTTGTTGACGAGGCTTTCGTCTCCAAGTGGCAACAGCCCAACACTCCGCATTTTAAGGATTACACAGCGGATGACGTGGCCAACTCACGCATCGGCAGTTCTGTCTGTCTTGCAAGGCAGGGCAGGGCAGGGTAGGGGGGCAGGGCGGCCAGACAAGGGGCAGGGCAGGGTTTGTCTGTCTGTTTGTCTTGCAGGGCAGGGGGCAAGGCAGGGCGGGCAGGGCAAGGGCCAAATAAAGAGTAAAAGATAAGAAAAAATAAAACTTATAAAACTTCACACTGGCCGAAATTCACGGGCACCCACGGGGGACTTCACAATGGCCTTCGGCCACGGCACCCACTAGTACAATTAAAACGTTAAAGTATCATCATATTTATATTTTTTCAATGTCAACTTATGTGTATTATAATATTAATAAACTAGCTTTAAAAAAAGGTAAATATGTTTTTTTAACTTGATGGAGTTTTCTAAAAATAAGAATTTGAAATTTATTACGCCATAATCAGTGTCTTAAAAATTTTGATAAATTCTGTGTAATTATGGTGAGCATAGAGCCCAATGATGTGATAATAACACATGAACCACAGGGGGCATCACCACATGTGTTACTTATTGTGTCGTTAGACAACATCCAAGATTGCCAAAAAAAAATTCACCCAAAAAATTGATCTCCAACACTATTTAGCATTGAATTGAGAAGAGTTTAGGTTTAGATGCAGGTAATCTAATTGATTATATTTGCAAAAAATAGAGAAAGAAGTTTTGAATGCCCAATTGGAAAACATCTGAAAATGTCATGAACATAAGGTTTAGCAATAGTTTCACAATTTTGATAAGCAATGTTGATGGATAGTTTTGGTTGACAATGTACCTATTTGGATGAAACCTTTCAAATGGATGGAATCCACCATAAAGATGAAAACAATTTATATTGATGAATATGGGTGGAAACATATGGATTTGAAGAGAAGAGCCAAGAAGATATAAATGAAAAGAAGGAAAGTGAGAGGAAGAGAAGAGCAAAGAAAAGAGAAAATAACATGAAAAACATGTCATTGTTTTGGGAATAGGAAAGGAGAGTGTGTGAAGAGAGACAAAAAGAGACTAGTCAATAAATAGTAAATCAAGCATATTGAGAGAGATAGGAGTGCTTGGGAAGAAGAAGAAAGAAGACAACTTGAATGAATGAGAGGAAGAAAAAAAAAAAAACCAAAAGAAAGAAGACAATTTGAATGAGAGGAAAAAAAGAAAAGAAAGAAGAAAAAAATAAAAAATTCTCGTGTTGTGCTAGATTAGGGTGATAAACAATTGGAAACAAAGTTCAAGCATGCAATTGTCATGGTCTACAAATGAGGATGAACCATTTTATTTATTGTCATTTATTTTTGTACCATCAATAAACAAAGCACAATTGTTGTTTGTTTCATTTATATTCATTTGTTTTTTCTCCTTTCCCATTCAAACCTTAAATTTCTCCTTTAACTTTTGTATGTTTTTATTGTAGGTTTGTTGTCTTATTAGTTCGATCTATTTTTCATTTGTTTTATCAACATTGGAAGGTAAAAAGTTATTCCATGTTTGTTTTATGGTTGAAGGACTCGCTAGTCAAAGTAACAAAATGTTGTGTGTTTATCAAATGTGTAAAGTAGTGGAGGCTTGCTTGTCACCAGTTTCACACCGCTATTGATATGCATTAATTGTCAGTGCAATGGGCTTTGTGTATTGGTGGTAAAAAGGCTTCGGCAATGTCATGATGTTATTTTTGTAGTGTTTCTATTGTCAATAGTAATTTTATTTCACTAGTCCTCATGTTTAATGAGACCTAACCTCTAGGGCCATAGTTTGAATTTCTCTCATTGGTTTTTAAAAAAAATTAGCATTGCTCTAACAACTCTTTGACCATTCACTATGATTGGTACGGGTGCACATGCACAATCATGTAGAATCACATCCTTTTTTTTGTTAACATTGCCCTACCCATTGTTTGTAACCCTAAACCACCATGATAACTTTTTGGTTTGACCAAGATACCTAACAATTATGGTGATAACTCATAATGCATATGAAAGATAATTTTGGCATCATGAGGTAAATTCCTTAACCATGTTTATAAGGGACATTAATAGTACCTTCATTTTTAATAAAATCAAAGCACAATTATAAAATAATTGTATGGTTTGGTTTGGTTTGTTTGATTTTATTTGTGCAAAGCATGTTTAAGGTTTATTCACCCATGTTTATCCAATTCCACCTTGCTTCATGTCAAATCAAGTTGATTGTATGATTCATGGGAAGAAAGCACATCTTTTATTATCCTCATTTCACAATGCATAATTTTGCAAACCACCAATTCATTCTCTAATGAAAGAAGGAATGGTAATAAACAAACCAAATATAGATGGTTATTAATAATTTTCAAGGGAGTCAATGAATGCCAAAAAGAAATGTTCACAACCCAATTTTATATTGTCAATCAATCCAACCATATTGAAAATTGGAGAACTTTTTATTTGTTGAAAGTTTATGAAAGAATGAAATAATTATGGTTTTTTAAAAAATAGTTATTTAACTAAATTAATAATTTAGTTCCCTATTTTCTTTCCTTTACTTTTTTCCCAATAGGCAATAACCAAACATTCTTAGGGGGATGAATTGTGTTAATTGTTGAATGGTTTATTAATGGTGTGATTAGGTTTAGAATGAGCAAACAAAAACATGTCAAGGATGTTATTCCATGAGCACGTGGCTATGAACAAGGAAAAATATTCCAATATATTCCATCCATGTCAATGAAAATATTTTTGAAATACCTATTGATGTGAAGGTATATTCTTTGACAAAAATGTATATTCTTCTACATCATCAAGAATGCCATGTGGTTTTCCATGATTCCAATGTAAATAATATCATGTTTAATACATTAGGAACTACCAAGATTTTAGAAATAAAAAAATTCTTGCAATCATATGAAGGTTGCCAAATGTATTGAATGGTGTGAGGTTATACTATATCAAAGATACAAATGAAAAATGACAATGAATGCCAAAAAAAAAAAAAACTTTGATTCCAAACAAAGATGAATCCAACTTGGTGGCAAAAAATGGTTCAAATAAAAAAATAAACATGAAAAAGGACATTAATTGGTGTTAAATGGGTATCAATCAACATATGGCCAAAATTTGATGTTAGATAGTGTATTGGACCCAAACAATGGCCTTATTATTCATAAGAATGAAAACAAGATTTAGAAATAGATTTTGTAATTGTTTTGACCTTTGGAGCTGTTTTACCATTTGTAAACATTTTAAGCTTGTTGTTAATACATGGCAAAATAGTTAGCTTGTAATAAATGCACAAATTGCATAAACACTACAAATGTGCCACTAAACAAAATTGTTTGCAATTGTGGATAATAATATGAATCTAATTTAATTATTTTTGTGTGTGTTTGAAGGGTTCCATCAAAGTAATGGAACTTTGAATGTATTTTTTCATTTGCAACATGTCATAGTATTCATATCCACAACACACTTATCGAATGCCACTAGACTTGGACTTGTACCCATCTATAGAAAAAAGGGTTGAAGAATTCCAAGCAAAGGTTGGACATTGGGCATCTTCTAATCATTTGCAAAACTATAACATATATGGGACAATAATAAAAATGTTTATCCTATACATATGATTTCCCCACTATGCTCGTATGAACAGGGGCTAGGGGTTATTTGGCCGCCAAAAAAGGTGCGTAGTGGGGGGCTGTTTTTGTTGACTTCTTTTCACTTTTTGTTACTTTTTGTTACTTTTTTTATTACTTGTAACTTTTGTAAATTACTTTTTTACTGTTCAAGGTTCATTGTTTATTATTTTTTGTTACTTTTTTTTACTGCTTGTAACTTTCATAAATTACTTTTTACTGTTGAGAAGGGCCAGGGGAATTGTTTTATTATATTTATTCATTGTTCAGGGGGAAGGGGTGTGCCTTGATTTTATTTTATTTTTTAATTTACTGTTGAGGGGGAGGGGGGGGGTACAAGTTTATGTTTTTTTTTCCTCCTTCATTTGACATGTGGAAGGAGGAGGGGAAGCATGTTAGTTTTTTTTTCAAAACTTTTTTTCCATTGTTGAATGGCTTGGGGGGGG
>Ga0209208_10004593_pt1 | contig 19532 bp, 18 predicted proteins | sample S1TSphfallax_3_FD_187694 | JGI IMG/M metagenome (GOLD analysis project Ga0209208, IMG submission 187694) | Host-associated microbial communities from peat moss isolated from Minnesota, USA - S1T2_Fd - Sphagnum fallax MG (SPAdes) (version 2) | ecosystem: Host-associated > Plants > Peat moss >... | reverse complement strand
CTAAAAGTTTTCAGGTTTCGGTCTTGGAAACCGCGAGTGTGAAAATCCAGGCCCCAAAGTTGAGATCCCAAGTCTTGAAAACCATGTCCTGAAAACCATATCCTAAAATTTCCCAGGCCCCAAAGTTAAGATCCCAAGTCTTGAAAACCATGTCCTGAAAACCATTTCCTAGGTCTTTTTGCATGGCCTGCCGCTGCCACCGTGCCGTGCCGTGCCCTGTCTGTAACTGTTGCCTTGCCCCTGCCCTGCCCGGCCTGCCCTGCCCCGCCCTGCCCTGCCCGTCCGTTAGACAGACAGATAGATAAACATGTAGCGCTGTGGCAAAACCCTAAAATGAGCCGGTTCTGCCGGTGAATTAAAACACCAAACTATCGTGTCAAACAGACGCACGTATGGACGTAGTGAATTTATATATAAGATTACTTTCACATTGTTAATTGACTATTTACTTCTATTCATGATTTTTTTGGTTCACTATAAAACTACAATGCTTTTGTGTTTTCTCTTTTTGCATCAACCTTCTTTCAATTGTTCTCAAGGTTATTCTGACACCTCAATTTTCTTTCATTATTTGTTCCAACATTGCTTTCACAAGGTGTTCCCATGTCTCACTTTGCTTTCACAAGTTGTTCTCATTTTGCTCTCATAGTTTCAACATCATGGCATTGTTGTAGTTTCATTTGGCTATAACAACTTTGTTGTGTTATAACATTTTCTTGCTTGTTTATTTTTGTAATGTAAACCTTTCTATTATTTGTAGTGTCAATAAGCTTCCTTGATTATAAAGTGATCAATTGTGCAAGATTTTGTTGCTACATTGTGACATTTGTTTTGTTTAGATGTTTCATTGCATATCTCCATTGTTTACATTGCCACTTTTGTTTGACGATTTCCTCCTAAAAATGTGCCTTCTTTTTATGCATTTGTTCCTACTTGCATTCCTCGCTTTCTTAACAATTTCTTTTTGTAAGCATTCTTCCTCATTCATTTGGGCATGCTTGTAGTCCTTGTGGTACTCTTGTTTTAACAATTTTTCTTGTGAGACTTCTTATTACACATGTGCAAGGGGTTGATGCCATGACAATTCATAGTCACACTTCATTGTAAAGTTTCCTTGTGAAGGAGTGATGGAACAATGGACCTTTGATGTTGGAATCATGGACCTTTGTTATTTTGTTAGCCTAATTTTTGAAATGGTAGAATACCACAATTGATAAGGTCACAACTTAGCACGAATCTAAAAAATCAAAATAAAATTCATTAAACCCATCCCTATCACCACATTATCTCAAATTGTTAAGCATGGTGGTTTTTGTCCATGTACATAATACACTTTAACTATCAACTAATTACTATGAGTTGATGTGAACGTTTTGATATCAACAATTTAACAACTCTTGTATGTGCAAGTGTGAACCAACTTGAAGGTTGTAAAAAACAAGGAATTTAAATAAATAAAACATTTTAATTGTATTTCCTTTTGGCTTTGAATTTCATGTGAGAAATGTTGCTACCAATGTTAGCATTGCCTTACATGTTAAAGTTAGGTATGTCCAAATGTGAGAAAATCCCTCTCCAAACTTTTAACATTTTATAGGAGTTTGATTGTAGCATTGAACTTTTAACATTTTATAAGAGTTTGATTGTAGCATTGTATGAATGTATGCACTTGTAAATTCACAACTAATTCATCCTTATCAAAAAAAAGCAATCCAACTAATTTCAACATCTCATCCATTTGCTAATTTTTAAAAAAAAAACATATATAATTTATGTTTAATATTGGGAAAACTCAAAAAAATTGTCCATTTAAGGTTCACATACCTTAGATTGAAATAGGTATTTGTTTGTTTGTTTGTTTGGGTGTAACCATGTTGCAACCCTCCCAAACCATGGGGCTCCCTACTCTACTTTTGGTATTGCAAGAAAACCCTTTGACAAGACAACATGTATGTTTGTTGTTTTTCAAAATTTCAACCAATGGAGCAAAAGTTATTTAATTTAAAATAAATTTTTTCTCCAAGAATTAATTTAAATATTTAGAAAATAGCTTTTAAAAAAAAGAACTCTGACCTTATGCCCACTTTCACTGGAATACTATCAGGATGGGACATTTGATTATTTAGTTTACATAAAAATCCCTGAAAGTATGACACCGTGGTTTTTTTTTTTGTTAATTTAGCTGAAATGGCAATCATCCATAACACGATTGAAGCAAATATGGCTACCCAAAAAAAATCTAGAGGAAACTATATATATATATACCTAGTAATAATTCATTTATATTATTTGCTACCCAAATGGAATTTAATACAAAATTCTGGTGATTCTCTTTTTTTTAATTTCTGAAAAATGGTGACTAGAAAACATGGAAATCAAATTTTTTAATCTAAAAAATAATTTAAAGCTGGTGATATTTTGCCCTAAGAAAAAACCCCTTATCTCTCCTTACAAATTGTTAAACCTCTCAGAATTTGTAATGTAAGGGGGAGGCCGTATTATATTATAGTGCACAATTATTCTTTGACCCCCATGAGCCAGGGCATTCTATTTTCATGGTGGGCTTTATAAAAAAAAACATATAGCCCCATAGGCTTGAATGAATTTTTACACTTAAAAAGCCAAAGGGAGAAGAAGGGGTTTGGTTTTCCAAAATTGCCCATTTGTCATTTTTTTTTTGGCTCCATGATATCTGGTGGGTACAAGAATTTTTTTAATTGGAAAAAACGATTTTTAAAAAATGTTGGGTAATGCCCTAAGAGTGGGGGAGTTTGCGAACTAAGTGCCCCCCCCTCTAAGGGCCGCTCAAGGGAGTTCCTCCGCGCTTTATTTCTGGAACTCCCCACCCTGGGCCCTTACCCTACAAGTTTCTATCCCTATGACTTTAGTAGGTAGGAAACATAGAATACTAGGTCAATACAAAAGTAGGTAGGTACAAAATATGTACCCATTAAATTCAGCCAATCATAGGGTCAACTTCGTAGGTACCTCGTAGGTACCCCTAACATTACTTGAGCATAGTAGGTACCTACTTATAGGCCCATTTTTTTTCCCGTACGGCCTCTGTAACGGCTACGCGCCAACACAGTTTTTTGAATTCCCAGGTGTTCCGCACCGTCTAGCGGTCCACTAACTGAACCTTGAGTCGTCGACCGGTGGTCGGTGGCCAAAATGCTCCGTCCCCTTTCTCTCGTCTCTCTCGTTTCTTTGCGTTTTTTTTTTTTTCCAATCGCCATCGCGGCTTCTGTCTGTAGATCTCTCTTCTGTGTGCGCTTTGCAATCTTCTCCATTGCTCTTTCGTTTTCGACGCTTTTGCGTTCCTTCACGAACAAGAACTGTGGACTGTCGGCTGCTTCCGGAGCTTTTAAATTATTATTTTTTTAATTTATAAGAAATTCTTTCGTCAGGTCTCGAGCTCTTCGCTGTTTTTTGAAGCTCTCGAGTGATATCAGTAAAATGGACTGGTGTTTTTCGTTTCTGTTGCGCCTTGGGGTTTTCTAGGTTTTTTTTTTTTTTTTTTTTTTTTTTTTTTTTTTTTTTTTTTTTTTTTTTTTTTTTTTTTTTTTATTTTTTTTTTTTTTTTTTTTTTGTTATTGGTCTGCAATAGTGATATTTCCTTGCCTGCGGAGATGTGGACCCTTTCGTGCTTTCCTTCAGGGGCGTATTATTGTTCCTTTTCCTCCCTTTTTTTCTTGTTAAACATCATCAACGACAATGTGGCTGTGTCATTTTCTATTGCTGCGGTCTTTCGGTTGTGATAGCTTTTAGATGACTGTCTCGCCTTAGGGTTTCATTTCTTGGGAGTTTCTGGTGGAGACGAGTGGAGTTGGCGTTTTGAGCAAGTGAAGATGCAAATAGGACAGGTTTTACTTTTTTTCCTGGTGTGAAAAGCTAGGAGACGCCGGCTGTGGTTTGGTATTGGAACCAAGATGGACGCGGAGGAGAGAGAAGCGCAGTTTTTGCATCTACTGGAACCGGCTCGGGATCTTGCAAGCAATTGGTTAGTGGATGTAGCGCAGGCTCTCGAAGGCTACTTAGCAGGGCTTCCTCTTGCGTCTTTGTTTGATGAAGCCGGCAACAGCTCCCTGAATTTTGCCCAAGGTACGATTTTCTGAACTCTGTTAGGTCACACACACAAACATTTCAGGGTTAAGATGGCATTCCGGAACAAGTTCTAGACATTCTGCTGGAAGCAAATCATACACATTCGTGCTGCTGAGCATGTTACTGCTTTCAAAACAGTGTTTCTATATAACCCTGACATGGCGTAAATGGTTTTGGCAGCTGCTCTGCTGATCCAAGGATCATCACAGGTCTACAGCCGGAAGGTGGAGTATCTATATGCACTAGTTTACCAGGCTCTTCAATCTTTTACCACTAATAAGTATGGCCTCTTTTGCACTATCTCACCCTCCACCATTCATGTTTCTGGGAGTCTCTCTCAGGGCTATGAGTCTTTTTTAGTCTTTTTGAAGCTGTCGTCTGTTCACTTCTACATCTCAGCAGACCTTTGATAGTGGTGATTCTTGACCAAAAAAAGGTTCCCATTGAAGCATTATTTCTCATCTGCAAGTGTTCTTGGGAGATCCATGGCAGACAAGGGAACCAGGATGATGAAATGCACCAAGGAGATGAGGCAAATGTGGATGAAGAGCATGATGAAGACCAATTTTTTGGCTTGAGTGACGTTCAAGGTGTGTGTGCCAAGGTTCTCTTGTGTTGCTTAGTAGAGTGGCCTTGCACATCTTCAGTTAAAGAGATTTTGAGTAGAAACACCTTTTTCCATTGCCCTAAGAGGGATATTGGCTCTGTCTCCTGTTGCAGAGGAACCAAACATTGACATAGATCAGGACACAATGGTAGATGGATCTGCAACTCTAGTGATGAAACAACCTGCAAGCCTGCTGGTTGATGAGGGAGATGGAAAAGATGTATCTGGAGATACTGCAGATTTGACCAAATTTCAGGTTTGTTGCACCTGGATGAAATTTTTGTAGAACCTACTCAGAGCTGGTGTCTATATTATCCATGTTTATAAACTGGTGTTGCCAGCTCTTATCTTGCCCTCAAGTATGTATTCCTCCGAAAGGAAAAAAAATTCTGAGCAGAGTATGAAATCAACTATTGGTTAATACATGTTAATATTGAACTGATTTCTTGGTATTCGGTATACATGCAGATTGCAACAAGTATAATGTACAAAGGGTTCCTGCTACTTGATCCTTGTGATGCTGAGACTGTGGATGAGTATCTTCTCTCAGAAAACCAACACAGGATGCCTGGAAAGGGCACTCCACGATCCTTTCAGCCTGCTTATAACAAGAACAACTTTGAAGGGCCAGGTTTTAACTCAACATCTACCTGCATTCCCAACACCAATTGTAGAGTTCCAAAGTTACATCTAGAAACGTGGTTAGGTCTTGACTCAGTGCCATCATCTACAATGAAAATGTAATTAAACTTCAGTAAGGTGCTAAATACTCTTGCGTATGTGTTCACAAGAATGATTACTACCTTGGTGCTGGACTGACAAGCTCAATGTGGCTTTCAGGGGCTGACCAGGGTCCTGTGAGTGCTGCAAGAACCTCTATCTTCAATGATCCTGCTGTTGGTGAAGAAGATGATTGGCATGGAGACATTGCAAATGAGGGTGTTTGGGAGGAACTTCTGGCACAAGGGGAGCTTGCTGAAGACAGTCCTGAAGGTGTGAGACCAGAAGGCTGGGGTGGTGAAGCTGCTGAAGGTACAGACACTGCTCATGGTAATGAAGGGGGATTGCAAGAGGAGGAAGACAATGATCCCTGGAAACTACTATGTCCACATGAGCCTGGCACTCTTTCTATAAAGCCGTACCAAAAAGGTAATCAGTCTGCTGTGTTGTTGGTGGCAGTGGTAGCAACTCTTGTGTGGTATATCTGTCCACTAAATTCTAGACTGCACCAAGACTTACGGGTTTTGTTTGGTTGCATCTGGACATACAGGGCAGCCAACATGGAAACCAAGGATACGAAAGAAGAGATTGCCAAGTGAGACAGAGGGGGTTATAATGGCATCAAAGAATGGAACTTCTTTCCCAGAATTTTCCAAGTTTCTTCAAGAACAAGAACGGGAGCAGAGAGCAAACCGGCGTGCACATATGGCCTCAGACACCACCACAACATATGAACAGGTCAGTCATATGTTCAACAATCGTTTTGCTTCTGTGATGTGAAATGCTATCCCTCCCTGGATGTGCTTCCCAAAATACTCTGGCATGTTCAGGAGTGTGTTGTTTTATGTGACTAGGCAGTTTGTTGGTGATACCGTGGTTGACAGTCTGATAGAAGATGAGTAGCATATGTTTGCACTTAACATGCAGGAAAATATCAAGCATGGGGTTTTGAGTGCATTTGTGGACATTTTATACAGCTGCGAAGGTCATTCCAACCTTGTGATGCTGGCAACCCCTGGAATCACCTTGATGGTGATTATGATGGATTCAGCATGCGTGGTGAATCTGATGGTGAGGATGCAGAAGGCTTTTTCGAAGTTCCAGCTGCTGAAGAATATCCACAGGCTGATCATTTACCTGAGCAAGCCTCCCTGGTTTGTTTCTTCATTCCTAAGATACCCAGTGCTAAAATAACCACCCAATGAGCACCATTGATTTGCAAAGTCCAATTCAGGAACTTATTTCTTACTGCATAATACAGGATTTCCTTCACTGTTGGAAAAGGTACAGCCTAACAACATCTTATTAACAAAAAGGGGACAGAGATGGCAAATAGTCTTACTTTGTGATGTGAACATATGAAAAACTTAATGTGAGTCTCACTTCTTGACCTCAGGGGACTGACGACCATGCCAATGGTGATGCAAATGATTATTCTTTTGTCTTTGAGCAAGGCAGGCATGATGACAGAAGCTTTGAAGAGCTATGTCAGGCTCACATTGTAAGCAGCTTTTCTCAATCTCTCTTTCTAGAGTGTGCCAGACTTTGTTTCTTGTAAAGCTCCATCTCAGAAGATGGTATGTGTCAGTTCCTAACATGATTGCATAGTTTGCAGGACAAAATGTTGGAGAATTTAGCAGAGTCAGAAGTAAGGACAGAGCTAGCAACCCGTGTTTCTAAATGGAGGAAAACAATTGGTGCTGATCTGCAAGAGGAGGTATGGTTCTGCACTCCATAAAAATGTATCTGCAACTAGTGAATGACATAAATTTTCATTGATATCTCAACCACCCTGGCCATTCTGTCATTACCACATCTTCCTGTTTCACCAGTTGCACTGCTCCTGTTTTTTAAATGGATGGCTGCACACGTTTATCATTACTGGTTTTTTTTGTCAAGGATATGACTTTACAAGAAAATCTCATGCACTAATAACAGACATTTGCACATCTAGATTCTAGACTTCTGCTGATTGTTGAACTCTGTACAACAGGATTCCCGTCCCCCTTTTAACATCTATACCTATGGGGAGCAACTTCTTCAGAACCTCAGCTCTTCCCCGGAGGAACCAGAGAACAACCAAGGGCATAAGACATTTGCAAGTTTGGTGCAGGGCCAACATAAGTCAGAGGTCTGCAGGTCACTTTCTGCACTGCTGCAGCTGGTAGGTTTTTCCCATCCATTTATACACTTAAATCAAAATGAGTTATCTGAGATATCTGCAGCAGGTAAAGCTGTGCCTAGAGCAAGTGCAGATGATGCTGCTTGTTGATAACACATGATTTTATTGCAGGTCAATGATGCCAATGTTGAGATTGATCGAGGGGATATGCCCTCTGGTTCACAATGCTTTACTAAGGACAGGCCATTTTCTGTGAAACTCTTGAGTTCTCGAAGGCGACATGAGAACTTGAACTACAGAGCTACCTCTCAAACTGTAAAGACACTCACAAAGAAATGTCGACCACATGAAGTCAAGAAAACAGCTGTGCAATTGAAGCCAGTGGACTTTAGGCAACTTGATGCTTGTAACAACAGTCCAGCACTTGAGACTGTTACAGGAGTAGGTCCTGCATCGAACCTAAGAAGTACACATGCACAGTCAAACATGTCAACACCAATGTTGGGGTCACCAGCATCTCTGAGGAAATCCACTAGCAAGCGACATCCACCTGTCCCTGCTTGGAACAACAATCCAGCACCCGAGACTGTTAAAGGAATGGGTCCTGCATCAAACCTAAGAAGTACACATGCACAGTCAAATACATCAACACCAATGTTGGCATCACCAGCATCGGTGAGGAAATCCACCAGCAAGCGACATCCACCTGTCCTGTCAAGAATAGGTGTAATGGACTCCGAGAATAAGGCTCCTATAGCCTTAGCAAAGATCACTCCCACTAAACTGACACCATCAAAGGTTACCCCAGAAGGTAAGAAAAGGCGCAAGCGGCCACCCCTTCGATCTATTCAGGTGTAGATTGGTCTTCTTCAGGCCTCTACTTTGTATTCAATTGATGCCCCCAATTGTATTCTCAAATTTGCCAGCTATAGCAGATTTCTGTTGATATGTGACATAACATTTCCCCTGCTTGTCAAGTTGGAAGTTAAGCTTAGTTTTTTAATCTGCAGCTGTGAGAGATAGTGTTCCTAGGCATTCTAGAAGTTCATATGATTGAAAGCTTCCCAGGGCCTATTAGAGAAGAAGAGAATTCAGGCTGCCACACTTGCTGGCAACTGGAAGCAGAAGGTGGTCTCTTCATCCTCAGGGTTGCTGCCTCCTATTTGGATCTGGACATTTGTAATGGTTAAAGAGGAGGTTGCTCAAACCTTCCTGCTTGTGAATTCCTGCTCTGCAGTTGATGACCCTGGCAATATGCCTGAGTCAACTGTCACAAGACCATCACAGGTGAGCAACATCATCAAACTACCTGTTCTGATTGTTTACTTTCACTTCACAATTGTGTCACCAAGATGTGTATCATGGCTTTGATTGCTTTGATTGCATGTAATTGAAATGGGTGGGAAATGGGTAATTTGTTATCTAGGGTCACAGTTCACTGGAATTATTTGACATTTCAATTGCAGAACTTTGATTAATGCTAGGTTCTAGTTTATTCAGATAGTCAAATTCAATTGGGATGGTTGCATATGGGAGATGGTCTGACTTAGTATGCATTGGTTGAATATGTGAGATAGTGTGACTAAAATATATGGTTTGATAGAATATTTCCCTAAGAATAATTTAGTAATATTCAACTACATGTCTAGTTACCTCCTCAGTAAACATAACCATCAAAACAAGAAAATTTCTGTCATTATCTTTGAACTGCAATCTCATGGAGATTTCACAACTTTCACAAGATTCAGTGCTCTATAGAATTGCTGTTGTACAAAGGTGGGCTTGGTACTTTTGTGGCAAACAACATCTACTGTGGTGATAGGGAATTGTACATGTGAACAATGTGTACTACATTCAGTAAATTACAGTAAACTCTCTCTAAACTAATATCCTTGGAACCAGCTGGAAGATATTAGTTTATGGAGGATATTAGTTTACACAATATTGGATTAAATATGAGGCCTGCCACAGGCCTGTGCCCGCATATTAGTTTAAAGAGAATATTAGTTTACACAATATTAGTTTAGAGAGAGTTTACTGTATGGCCTTTTTCAGCTGTGCATTGTGAGATGGAAATCATTAAAACTGTAAGTGCACTTGTTCATATGTGACATTCCTCTATCATAATTCCCTCATCTTCCAAGCTTGAGCAGCATCAGCTTGGTGTGGTTTTTGGGGAATGGATTTTATAGGGAGCACAAATTGCAGTGGGCATAAAGCTATTGCTCAACTTCCAAGGTGGACAAAAATCCTGTGGTCTGTTTGCCAAGATTGAACTATTTTCGAAACCTACTCAAAAAAGGCCTTTCAATGAGTCCACTCAAAAAGTCCTGGCGCACAAGATTCTATATTTTCTCAAAAATCAAACTCAAAAAATGGTTCCAGTCCCAGGATTTGCCAACTTCACAGATAACTTTAATTCTTGTGCACATAATCTTTTCCAATCATGTCAGCAATTTTCGCACTGGTTCTTAGAAAAGAACAATCTCAAATAACTTTCCTTTTAAGGCCTTTATAGAATTGAACCCTAAGCAGAAATTGGCTCTATTGCTCAAATGGCCATTGGAGATCCAGTGACTTGCATAATAGGAAGGGAAAAACAGATCATAACAAACAAGGGAAAAGACAAACACAAAATGACCATCCAGAACAAGCACAAAACTCTTGGCAAAACATAACAGGTACATTCCATCCTGCTTGATACAATTCTGGTCCTCAAACTATGGCATTTGCTGCACTGGCAATCCTGGGCCAAAGATCTGCACACTCCTTTCCAATTGGCCCTGTAATGGCAGAACCTGCAATCCCACAAAAACTTTCAGCTTTGTTTCCTGAAAACATACTGTGCCTTCAGTTGCACACAATGTAAAAGTAAGTCCGGGATATGATATTTCATGGTCATTGCCAACAATTTTCATCTTATAAACCTACTTGACAAAGGACATGCAAGTACAATTCCTGGAACGGGAACATATTTGCAGCTTATGGCTTTATTTTTTAACACTTTGTATAAGCAATGAGCATAGAATTCTTACCCTTCATTTCTCCTTTTGGATTGACAATTACTCCCGCATTGTCTGTGGAACAAAAACTATGTAGTTAGATCAACTCCAACAGAAGCCAGAAAAAACAGTAACCAAACAGCAACCCACAAAATGGAGACATCAAGGGAACAAGCAACCAAAGATAAATTCACATGACACAATGCACTACAAACATCAGGCAACAATAAAGCTTGTGTCAATAAGCAACTGCTTGACCCCTTGATCCTGCCAAAAACTGCAGAAATCACAGCACCATCATGAATATAAGAGCCAGTCCTTGAGCTGGGAAACACCAGATCTAATTGCTGTAGCTATCAAACCGGACACCACTGAGATAAGATACAGCTTATGAGAATGCAGAGAAATCTCCACAACAAAAAATTACAAGGTAGCAAGACAATGAGCACAGTCATAACCTTATGAGAGTCACTCACAAAGTGTCAGACCATCATCACCTTCTTCATCACAAAGAGCAGCCACAAGATACCATCACTACTACACCACTGATTTCTTCAATTCCCGACAGTGGCTGTAATTTTACGCACACAATTCCCACAACATCTGCCTGAGTCCTGTTGACAGTCCTGAGTTTGTCTTGTTACAGGAAGCAACAGGAAGACAACTGCGGCAACAATCACACATGAAAGCAATACTATCGCAAGAAGACATACGCGTGAACATAATCCTCAAAGGCGTGGAGAAACAGAGACCGAAAGCATGCAGATAGATACCAAGCTTCAGGCATCCCCATAAGATGAAGCCTTAGTCTGCTAAGTTTTGAGTGTGAAATAAACTGCATTTTTGCATACCTTCGAAGTACATGAAAACACCGTCTTTGCGTCTCCAGGGCTTGCGCTGGCGGACGATGACAGCAGGCATCACTTTCTTTCTTAAGTCAGGTTTGCCTTTCTTCACAGTGGCCATGACCATGTCTCCCACAGCGGCGGCTGGAAGTCTGTTCAATCGACCTTTCACGCCCTTCACGGAAATGACATACAAGTTTTTGGCTCCAGTGTTGTCGGCACAGTTGACAACCGCCCCCACCGGAAGAGCGAGCGACATCCGGAACTTGTTTCCAGCTGAACCTCCACGCCCTGGCAATCCACAACCATTTATCAACTCTCACGAAAGCAAGCCCGCCATCCTTCAGTATCAAAAGAAAATTTCGCCTAAAAACATACTACACCACATTGCCGGAAGAGGTATTTCAAATCCACCTCTGGGCGAGCGAAGGAACCCAAGCAAGGCGAATATAAGAAAAACAGACTGATCTGGCTATCAGTAGTCCCAAAACGTTCATAAGAACCTCGACAACACCCTGAAAACTGATCCTAAACAACTCTCTTTCAAAGAAAAACAAAACCAAAAGTGGCCAGGAAAAGAGATCGTGCGATAGGCAAGAATGGATACCGCGCTTCGACATCGCGGCTCCCTCTCGCTGCTCGCTTCGCACGCAGCGTCAGTTGTGTGATCACGGAAAAGAGCTTCGCGCTGTGCACACCACGAGTCTAAAAGATACCCTAACCCTAACCCTAATTGCAACGCCCGCAACGCAGCTCTTGCCGCACCTTCTTCCAAGCTGCAAAATCACGTTCGGAGAGAGACTCGGTAAGTACCCACGGCGTCCCGGATTTCAGATGAACGGGGCAGCGGTGATAAAGCAGCACCAGGACGATCACTGCACGCGAGGAACCGGCAATAATGACAGTTCATTCTTGTCCAGCAATTTTTGTTCTCTACTGATCACGGAAACCCCACACAGGCGAGACTTCACAGAGAGAAATCAGAAGAGTACAATTTTGCTTGTGGATTGTTGCCTATCTTTCTGCTTTCTGCTGTACAAAAAGCGGCGCTCTGCCCATCTGGTAGAAGCACCAACAGGTTCGTCAAGTTGCTGCAGTTTGCATTCTCAAACTTGTGCACCTTCATGCTCAATCGAATTACTTCCCTGCCCATCATCATCATCATCACCTTTGCCTCCTGCTGCATCTCATCTCTGTCTTCCTCAGACATGGGCCGTATCTCTTCATTACTTTTTGGTCTACCTACTTCACATTGTTCTTCATATTGTTCTTCAAATCAGCTTCTAGTAAACTCTGATTGCTTCAAGCTCATCTGTAAATACCTTGGCCTCCAACAAGTCCTGTGAATCGTATCACCTGCTCCTGTTTCTGCATCTGCTCCTTCAAAAAGAGTAACCAAATCATGAAAAAGAGATTATATTGCTCACAAGGTGGAGATGACAAACAAATTTGTTATTATTTCATAGAGTCATGGGAGTAGTTCTATCCCAATGGCATATTGGACCTTCTATCAAGAATTCATGTGAATTCACCAAGGATATTCAAGGATATTGAGCAAGGATTGTGCTTAGTTGTTATATATGACTCTTGAGATGAAATCAAATTGCTCAAGTCGTTAGCTCATTCTAACTTAGATTGTCAGACAATGTCATTGAACTTCCACTTATCATGCCAAATCCAGCAAAACAATTTTGTAAGCTACTCAATGTGGTAACCAACTTTACTAAGAAAAGTAATGCAAGAAAAATATTGGGAATCAAATTAGTGGAATGAACATTTTCACCTCTGCCATCCCATCCATATAAATATAGCAAAGGATTGTCCATGAAAATTGATATGACAAGGTTTAAATTGCCAATGGAACCAAGAAACAAACAAACAATGACGTTGAAAAAAACTATGGAAAAATACACCATATTACTAATGAATGTCCAAAATAATTACAAAGAGATTGGTGTGAGTTGTAAACTTAGCTTTAGGTTCGTAATCAAAGCTAAAGCATGAGAGGAGTGGGCTAGCAAAGTACTTTGGGACTCAAACATGCTTTCACAAGTGTGAGAGAAAAGTCCCAACATTCTCCAATGATTTTTCCACTTTGAAAGTTGAAGTTCTATAATGTTTTGAATGTTTGAAACAACATTACAAACAATAAACAATGTTCAAATTAAGCTTTCTTTAAACCATTAAAAAAGTCTTGAAGCATAGATATGAAAAATGGGTTTGCATTCTTCATTTAAGGATTTGAAACTCAAGTTATGGACAAAAGACTAGTGGGAATCAAATTGATAATTTGACTTATAACATGTAAAATTGAAATCACTTCAGATTGAAATATGATACAATGTTAAAATATGATTTTTCAAAAGCTAAAATTTTGTAATTGAAGGCTCATTAATTGGAGTTCATATGTGTGAATTATGAACCTACAAAATTGGTTTGTTATGGTTATTATAAGTGCAAAAATTCCATGACTTTCAAGGAATTTCAATTCTAAATTGTTAATGAGTAAAAAAATCAAACATTGGATTAAGGACATGAGCATCACATGGTACTTGAATTTCTTGATGATGCAATATGATAACAAAAAGGTGTGTTAAACAATTTTGAGGTACCAATTAAATTTCTTTGTAACTAAGAAAATCAAAGTTTAAACTTTCAACCAAACAAAGGGATACAAAACATAGAATTGCCAATTTTGTTGGCATCGCGGTTGTTTATTCACTTTATAAATTATACAATAAAAATAAATATTTTCAATGGAATGATTTTGTGGTTGACAACTCTTCAATGAAAATGGTTTTTCATGAGTTTGTGTGTTATTTTACGTAGTGTTCAGAAGTTAAAAATTTGATTGCCACAAAGGAAATATTTGTTTAAAATCATACCTATCTTCAAAGAGTTATGTGGCCTCCGATTAATTTGTGGTGCAATTGATTACATGCATATGTACATTAAAAATTTATTGGTGCATTTGTTATAAATTATTTCTCCTATAATATGCAAATATTATAAGTAGTTGTTGACTTGTAGTATTGTTGGGTTTCATGAATGATTCTAGAATATTATTGTTGTTTGGTCTTTATTAAAATGAAATATAAAATGGATTGCTCAACCCCAAACATGGATCTTAAAATAATATTTGCATATACATGTATGTTCTTAAAGACAAAGGCTACCCACTCCTACCTTGGTTCATGACTCCCCATGTAAACAAAATGTTTATGTTAAGTGTATCCTTTTAAAGGTCTTTTATAATATTAGACATTTTTATAGAGGGAGGAATGTAGTTGAAAATGCATTTGAAATATTTTAAAAGATAATAAAAAAAATATTGAAAAAAATCTCCACATTGTTTTTTTCTAATGTCATTTTTTATTGTTACATGTTGTATAATGTGATCTTAAATGGGAGGGATGTAGATCATGTTGGTGCATTGATGGTTCAATTATACAAGAAAATCATCTAGATCTACAAGGTGTAGCAAGGAGACATGAAACCAATGAAGGCACAAAAAGGTGATGAAATAGTTAGATTTGCCCAAAATGTCTTTTTAACACATATCTAAGGAATAGGAAAAAATGTAGAAAATGAACAAACATTTTTAAAATGCAATTGAAAACTTGAATCACTTGAAGTTCCTCCAAGTTCAACGTTCAAATGGATATTTGATTCAAATTTGAATTGTTGTTCCTAATATGACTTGTCATTTTATTATTATTTGTCATTAGTTGATCATCAAACCTAGATTTAGATAGGTTAACCCATGGTGACAAGAATGTTTGGCCATTGACAGAAACATGGTATATTGCAATTTTGAAAATTGATATGACATTCACCATGTGTTTGCTCATTTATTGAACTTTCTCATTGGACTTCATATACTTGAGATGTTATTCGAAGGTATTTTCTTGATAATTGTTCATGTTAAGTTGTTAATGTTTAATTGAATCAAATTCATTCAATTTATGGCATTCACCAAAACCTTGTTATTCTTGAGCATGTGAATTCAATCATTGACATGAAAATTAAGTTTTGTTTCCTTTTAATTTTTACAAGGAATTAATGTTGATGCATTTGTTGTTTATTTGCGGCTTCTAACATGTGCTATAAAATTTGTAATGTTCATGATATTGATGATTGCATAATATTGTGGATGGTTTAATACAAAATATTATAAGTAATCATAAAAATTGATCAAAATTTTTGGATTCATTCTCTAATTGTTACCTTCATTAAATTGTCAAGGCTTTTGGCTTTCCTCAAGAACTTAAAGCTTTCCATATAGTTCTTGCATAAATATTGACCAAGTAGAAGAATGGTTTTCATGTTCTTCTTTTGGTGGTATGTATAAATTCCAATTCTTTTGCATGTATGCCTCTCACATGCATTAGAACATTGATTCTTTTATCTTTTTTGGAAAACTTCAATTGCATGATAATAGTTTTCATTGAATTGTTTTGGAAGATGTTTTTTTTTTCTAGCATCAAGTCTTAATAAGAGATGATGTAATCAATACCTTTGTGATAATTAAAAACTCCTTATAAGCATTGTTGATACAATTCCATTGTGTTTTACACATGTTGCCATTGCCAAGCATATTTGATTTTGTTATTGTTTGTAACTCTTTTACAATCTTGCTTAAGCCTACCACATGAATAGTTCCAGCTCTTTATTCATTGATTTGTTTAAGAAAAATATGTTTTTTTAACTCACAATCGATTAAACTAATCACTTCATCTTTAATCCACTTGGCACTTTGCTATTGTGAAGTACTTGTTCTATTTCTCCCTCTTCCTTTCACACTTTTCATTGAATTTTATTTTTGCACATCCTTGTCAATAGGTCTAAAAATTGTCCATTGAATTGTTGTTGTTAAACAAGAGTACAAAACATGCCAAATTGTGATGGTGGACGTATATATATTGTGATGGTGTATTTCATCCATATCACAATGTCATGATAATGTTATAGAGTAAGGGAAAATCATTGAACATTGTGATGCCACAATAACAAATAATGGCAATGCATGCAACTTTAGAACACTTGGGGATTGACTTTGACAACAATGGCATAAATGGAATATGTAATGGTAAACTATTATTTTGGTTTTACAATAGATAGCGTATCAATTGTTAACATAAGAATACTCATAATACAAAGATTTTTTTTATTGCTTAATATTCTTAATTTCGTTGTTATCACTAAAAAATAGTTATGATGATAATGTTGGCATATTAATTACTAGGGTCAACATTTTATCAACCAAGTGGTGCAAGTTTGAACATTAATTATTATTTATGAATTTGATGATTTTGTAATCTTTAAATTGGGATGTATTATTGATTTATTTGAAAGCCACCTTATAAATGTAAATATTTGTTCTAATATAGAAAAGGGATTTTACACATGTTCCTTAAGAATGAGAGGGATGTTATGCCCATTTATAGGCATAAGATCATACTAATTCTTATGGGATATACAACTTTTAAAAGGTGGGGGTAAAAACCTTCTCCCTCCTATTCCACATGATCCATGTATGATGATTGTATTTATGATAAGGTTTTCTTTGTGTTTTATTATTCATATATTTTAAAAATGGGGCACATTTCTCATATGTGGGGTCAAATATAGTTGCAACCTTTTTGTATGTCCTTTTTTTTTTGTGTTTGAGAGTGTATATTATAATTAAAAAAAATTCTTGATCTTTTTGCCAAGCATACCCCTTAGATAAGAATGACCATAAAGTATTTAAAGAAAATTCCTAAATGTGTTTGGTGGGTACCTTATCTATTTGCAAAGGAAGGTTGTTTGTTTGTTTTGTTTGTCATGTTGAGATCTCCCAAACCAAAATGCATGTTGCTACACTTTTGTTGCCATTGGAAAGCCTTCAATGAGTAGGGATGCATTAAGTTGATTTCATAATGTTTCAACCTATGGTGAAGAAGTTATTGAATATTGAACAATTCTTTCATTGAATTTCAAAATAAATCAAAACTGAAATTTATAGAGGAATTTGACTCCACATAGCCCCTTGATGAACAAAGATTCAATGAAGACAATTTGGAAAAAGTTGTAACATGAGGCACAAGAGATGTTGAATTTTGAGTAATATTTTTCATTGAAAATTAAATTAAATTATTAAAAATGGTTTTGGAAGGAAAAATTAGTTGGATAATTAGTTCACACTTGGGCCAATGGCACAAGCTACACTAGTAGTATCTATTAATATCCCTCTTGGAAAAGTGGAAAAGAGGAGAGACCATATGCCTACTCGTCAAGAGTGGGAGGGATATTAGGTCTTCTTAGAGGCATAAGATCCATTGCATTATGACGGAGTAGGTGTAAGAACCCTCCACCTCATATGCATCCTCCCCTAGATTATGTTTAGGTTGATGAGTTTGGGGGGGGGGGGGAGAGGCTGAACCCAGCTATGGCCTCTCATCCTAGGCCCCTTATTGGAATGCCCTAACATGAGGTTTTACCCTACAAATAAAACCAAGTGTCAAGTTGTGTATGAAAAATTCAATAGTGTTGGGCCAACACCAACCCCTTTGTCTTTTTGTGCAATCCCAAACTCACCTTGAGGGTTAACCAGCACCCACTCATACCATGATCAAAACAAAAAAACCCCTAAATTCATCTAAATTACTTCAAAACATTTATAAATATCCCATGCTTAGACTAAATGGGGATCTCTTTTGGGAAGAGAAATTTCATGGAGCCAATGGGAAGACCCAAGCATGCACTCAAGGTGCCTTGCTTTTTTTTTTCCTTTGAAGTTTTGGGGGGAGGGGGGAAGGATTGTTTTTCGTTTTCCCCTTGTTCACAACGTGTTCCCACAAACAATGTTCACTTTACGTTTCCAATTGGTTCCCATCAGGTTCCCAATATGTTCCTCAACATGTGTTCTCCATAGCACCTCACTTTTATCCCATATGCTTTGGCAAATGTTGTGCTCTTTTGAGTTATACTAGTACGCTGTTAGTGCAACTATTATCACATTCTCAACTGATTTTTCCTTCTAAATTGTGGTTTTTTGAAATTTATTTGATTTTTCAGCAGCACAAATCACTTAAAAATCAATATCTCCCACATTCTGAATCCAAATCTTACCAAACAAATTCCATTAAATCCTGCTCATCAAGGTCTTTCCAACAACACCAAGGGGCACATTCCAATTCCTCCAAAATTTTCAGCTACGATTTAATCGAATTTTCAGTGATGAAATCATTCAATGCTCAAGAACTTTTGCACCACAAGTCCAAACGCCATGGAACCAATCCCATCCATGCACCCCTCCTCGTCAAGAGCTTTCCAACAAAAGACACCAAGAACACAATCTGAAGCATCCAGTTCGGTAGATCTCATAACTACAAAACAAAACAAACTACCTTTCCTTCACAGATAAAATAGCTAGGCCAAAAAGGGAGGAACATTAATTAATTAATTAATTAATTAATAGGAGAGGTGAATATGTAACCCAAGTTTGTAATGGAAGTATTAGTCCAGGTACGACGAGTGTGGGTGCTGCTGGGTTCATCCTGACCAGCCTTAATTCCACCAAAATTGCGCAACAACGAAAATTAAAAATTGAGTAGAGAGTCCTGACTTGCAGACTTTCGGGCCATTTCTTTTCTTCAATAAACAAACAAGAGTGAAGAAGGTTGAACCCTGCAATGAACACGAAACAGTTTCAGCAGCACATGTACAGCCAAAAGGCACAGCTTCAAATGTGATGATCGGCATAATTGAACATCAAAAGCACAAACAAACCGCAGCACGTGCCATGCCAGTCTTGTGAACTTCCTCCTCCAAGTACTCTTATATATCTGTAAGAGACGAGCCATATAATACAAGTTCAAAGAGGGTTGGAGACGCTTGTTCACATCGTGGTGGTAACTAGTAGTAGTAGTCATCACGGACTTTTGCCAAATTCTAACAATTTATTGGCCTTGCAAGGATATCTATCGTGTTTAGATTCATTCTAGAGTATAGTAGCTTAATGGATTTTGGCTCCTCGGTAATAATAATAATAGGTCTATTTATTTTTATATGAGGATTTCTGAAAGATTGTTTATTTTGGCTTGTGTGTTGAAACTTGAGATTAGTTATTATTATAGAGTTATAATAAT
>Ga0209208_10004592_pt1 | contig 19532 bp, 26 predicted proteins | sample S1TSphfallax_3_FD_187694 | JGI IMG/M metagenome (GOLD analysis project Ga0209208, IMG submission 187694) | Host-associated microbial communities from peat moss isolated from Minnesota, USA - S1T2_Fd - Sphagnum fallax MG (SPAdes) (version 2) | ecosystem: Host-associated > Plants > Peat moss >... | reverse complement strand
ATTACAATTGTTTGGAGATGGAGATGCGTCAGCTCAAGGCACGTCAAAATCTGCACATGAACGTCGCAATCGCCTATAGAGAGAATGGCGTGCTAAGCAACATGAACGGCCTTTTCTTTGCAATGATGCATTACAATTGTTTGGAGATGAAGATGCGTCAGCCCTGGGACGATGGGATTGTGGAGAAATGGACACAATATGTGGATTCTGTAGTGTGAAAATGTGGATCAAAGAACGATCGGTAAACTCGACAAACAACAACCCACAATTTTCTCTGTGTTGCGAGGATGGCAAAGTTCTGTTGCCGAATCTTCTTGCAACACCGCAAGAGCTGGAAGTTCTTTTAACCAGCAAAGAGAGTAGTGTCGTCAAATTTCAAGATCAAATTCGCATGTACAATTCGGTGTTGGCATTCACTTCACTCAGTGCCAAAGTTGATGAGTCAGTAACGTGAGGGCCTAGACCGTACTCCTTTCGTATTCAAGGTGAACTTTATCACAAAATTGGATCCCTATGTCCTGCCGAAGGACAACGGACACAATTTGCACATCTGTACATTCATGATACGAAACGCAAACATCAAAACCGGCATGCTATTATGCCCTCGCTTGATCCAACGACGTTGGATCGATTGTTGACCATGATGTACAATATCAATCCCTATGTCGAAGTGTTCAAAATGGCAAGGGATATAATGGCAATAGAAGGTGCTCCCATGGATCTCAAATTGCATCTCATTGCCTCTCGAACAAAGGATGCCCGTCAATACAATGTGCCGACGGCCGATGAAGTCACTACATTGATGGTAGGAGATGGTTCTGAGGCTATAGACAGACGTGATGTCGTCCTTGCTCGGTAAGCTGGCCCGTTTCAACGCATTTCTAAACTACATGTCGGATACATGGCTCTACATTATCTGTTGCTATTTCCTTACGGTGAGGATGGATGGCATCCGAATATTCTGGTCAATGGTGTTGTTGCTGATGCAGATTTGGATGAAGACCATGCGAGAGAATATGAGTTTCAAAGAAAACATTGCAATGTGACAATGGTGGAATTTTATGGTTATCGACTTCAACATTGAGACACCGATGGCATTGTGTTGCTTCAGGGTGATCGATTGCGGCTATCGAACAAAATCGCTTGAGTATCTATGCCTGAATAAAAAAAAACTTCGCGTAGATCTTTATTAAGGCCTTCAAGACGCCATCGCTGCAAGTGACATTAGCGCTGTTGCCATCGGACAAAGGATCATTTTACCATCTTCTTTCATAGTAGGTCCACGTCACATGGTTTAGAATTATCAAGATGCCATGGTAATCTATAGATGGGCCGGCTGCCCGGATGCGTTTGTTACATTCACTTGCAATCCCCAATGGCTTGAAATCAAGAGAGTGTTGCTACTCGGACAACAACCTCCGGATTGACCCGATTTGGTAACCCGAATGTTCAAAATCAAGTTGAAGGAGTTGATCAATGACATTCACAAAAACCATATTCTGGGATGCACGATTGCAGGAATCTATGTCGTTGAATTTCAAAAGCGTGGGCTGCCGTATGCACACATTCTCATCTTCTTTATCGAAGACTATAAGCCACACACGGTTGAGGATGTAGACTACATGATCAGTGCTGAACTTCCGAATTCAGAAACAAACAAGTTGGCCCACGAGATGGTTGCCAGATGCATGATGCATGGTCCATGTGGAATTGCGTTTCCAAATGCCTCGTGCATGGAAGAAGGCAAATGCAAAAAATATATCCACGCAAGTCCAATCCGAGATGGTGACGGATGTAAACGGATACCCTATTTATCGGCGTAGAGATACAAGGCACACAATTTTGGTTCGTGGCATTGAATTGGACAATCGTTGGGTGGTATGGCACAATGTCTATTTATCGACCAAATACAATGCGCACATCAACATTGAAGTCTGCAACAATATTCGTGCAGTCAAATATCTATTCAAGTACGTATATAAAGGACATGATCGTGCAACTATTGAGATTTCATGCCAGAGTGACAATGCCACCAAAGGGAATGTGGTCGAAACTGATGAAATTAAGAAATATCTTGATTGTCGCTATGTATCTGCATCGGAGGTAATGTGGCGCATCTTCAAGTTTGATATGCATGAACGGTTTCCTACCGTTGAGCGTTTGCAATACCATTTGCCCAATCAACAAATGGTGTTGTTTGATGATGATGATGATGTGCAGGAAGTGGCAACACGATCAGCCATTTCTAGAACGATGTTCACAGATTGGTTCAAAACAAACCAAGAATCGGAAGTTGCACGAAGCCTTACATTCGATCAATTCCCTCAACAATCGGTGTGGAATCGGAAGTTGAAGCGATGGACAATGTGCAAGAGAGGCTTTGCCATTGGTCGCATGTATTATGCACATTCGACATCGGGTGAACGTTATTATTTGCGAATGTTGTTGAACTGCATCAAAGGTGCCACATCCTACGAGCATTTGCGGACAGTGGATGGCAGAGAGCACGACACATTCAAAGATGCATGCATTGCAATGGGTTTGCTTGCAAACTACAATGAATGGCATCAAGCCTTGGAAGAAGCTAGTGTTTGGGCCTCAGGACGATAATTACGTGACATGTTTGCCTCCATGTTGATGTTTTGTGAGGTCACAAATCCGAGACAGCTATGAAATGCACATTGGGAGTTTTTGAACGATGACATTGAAGCAATGACACGTTGCGAGCGTGCTGATCCAACTGTTACCTTTTTTGAGGATGCGCTAAAGGATCGTGCATTGTATGAGATCGATCAGGTTCTCATGCGCAATGGACACCGCCTGGAAGATTTTCCAACACTTCCCAAGTCTAATTACATCCCTTCTGTTCATGGAGGAAATCGATTAGTCGAAGAAGAGTTATGATCGGCATTCATTGACCACAGATGCAGACAATGCAGAAGATAGGCTTAATTGTGATCAGCGCAACGCATACGAAATTATTTTGAATGCCGTGACAAACAAAGAGGGCAAACTATTCTTTGTGTATGGCAATGGTGGGACCGACAAAACATTTGTTTAGACAACACTTCTGTCCCGTCTACGAGGGCAAGGCAAAATCGTGCTTGCAGTTGCTTCATCAAGAATTGCATCTTTGTTGCTTCTGGACGGTAGAACCGCCCATTCAAGATTCAAGATTCTGATTGATCTCCACGATGAGTCGATTTGCAACATCACACAACAGATGAAAGTGGCCGAGTTGGTGCGTAAAGCTAATATGATCATTTGGGATGAGGCACCAATGATGCATCGTCGAGCTTTTGAAGTTATTGATCGCACCCTGCGTGATTTGATGCAATTGGATGACGCATAGGCAATCGAGAAAATCTTTGGTGGGAAAACCGTGGTCCTTGGTGGGGATTTTTGACAGATCTTACCTGTTGTTCCCAAGGGGGGACGAGAAGACATTGTTAGTGCTTCGTTGCTTCGATCGCATCTTTAGCAACATGTTACAATTCTTCGTCTTCATATCGACATGCGAGTCATGGCAACCAATTTTGAAGAGTGGTGAAAGTTTACCAAATGGGTGTTGAATGTTGGAGACGGTAATCTTCCTCCCATTGCAGAAGAAGAAGGTGTCGATCTAGATTGGATCAAGATTCCATCCCATATGAGGCTGCCAGCAGAAGATTGCAGCTTAAGAGGATTAATCGGAACCATCTATCCGCATCATCGGTGCCACTCTAGAGATGCCATGTATCTTATGCAACGCAACATTCTAGCCCCCAAGAATACTGACGTTGATGAAGTCAACAATGCAATTTTAGAATTGCTATCTGAAGAATTGCACACATATCTCAACGCAAATTCTTTGATTCCAACAGAAGAAGGTGCAAGTGTTGCTGCAGGAGTTTCAATGGATTCATTATATCCGGTGGAATTTTTAGACACTTTGCAATTTAGCAGTATCGCAAATCATGAGCTGGAATTCAAAGTGGGTGTGCCAATCCTTTTGTTGTGTAATCTCAACCAATCAATAGGATTGTGCAATGGTATGAGGTTGATTGTCAAAAGATTGGGTCAACGTGTCATTGAAGTGGAAATCATCATAGGAAACAATGTCGGCAAATGTGTGTTCATACCTCGCATCATCATGTCCCCCTCTGGGATTGATTGGCCATTTGTTTTGCATCGTCATCAATTTCCAGTTCGAGTGGCATTTGCGATCACAATCAACAAGAGTCAAGGTCAGACATTCAACAATGTTAGGGTATATTTGCTGTCTCCAGTCTATTCCCATGGTCAGCTCTATGTTGCTATTTCACGAGTCACAAGTAATGCAAACATCAAGATTTTCAACGGCCAGGGTCCCCATAAGTACATGCGGAATGTCATATATAAAGAGGTTTTGGATATGTAGTTGGTAGGTGTAATTTTGTAATATGTATCGTCAAATGCACAGGCAAAAATGGATTCATACTATATTTTTTATTTAAAATAAACAAAGTAACTGCTACACCAATATCATTGAGCATCATTTTGTAATATGTACCGTCAAATACACACACCTGTGCGTTATGCACGGGCTCAAACTAGTGCTCATGTAAAGATGTAACATGATGCATCTTGCCTACATACCACCCGGTCCCTTGTGGCTTGTCATGTAGCCCGCGATTTCACCACCCGTGGAATTCGTCTCCCCGAGCGAGCGGAAGAAGGCGACGAAGGTTAGCGGAATTGCATTTCGTGCGCGCGCTTGTTCCCTCTCGTGTCCGTTTGCGCTCGACGAATCGGGCTGCTTCGGCGCCGATCCCAGCTTCTTGTAGCTCTGGATCCTCGTGTGCTGGGTTTGGTTTATTCATCAACCCAACTGGCATTTTCTCGCACCCAGCCAGCGCACGCATCTGAGTCACTTTGCAGCTCGCTTCCCCGTTGATGGGGTGAGATGGTCTTGCAGTTCCATTTTTCTCCTTGCCTCTTTTGAATTGGGTTGTGTTGTGTTTTTTTTCCTCGCTCCGTTCTTCTGCGAGTTGTACAGAGTTCGGATCCTCTACCTTGTTGTTGTTGTTCTGCTTCTCGAGGTGTATGTCGCTTCTTAGTGCAGATTTGTTGTGTGCTGTCTGTGTTTGATCTGGGTAGGATTTGGGTATTTTTCCTTTTCTCCCCAGAAGAGCCTTGTCGGCTGACATAAGATCTTAGGTTTCTTGCTTAATGTATTAGGTTAGAATCTACTGCTTGTTTTGCCCCTGGAGTTCTGGATTGAGGGATTTGTTTCTTGGAGGGAGGAGGATTCATCCGCAAAGGAAGGGTGCCTTTGGAGAATTCCGGGTGAATCTGGGGAGCAAATATGGCTAGAAGTGGATGAGTTGAAATTGACTTCACATGCAAGCAACTCTTTTTTTTGCTTGGTCTCGCAAGCTTTGTGACAAATAGGTTCAATTTGGGTTGCAGTGAGGACTTTGGTTTGCTGTTTTTCAGATGTAAGAGCAACTCCCCTTGTGCTCAGTATGTGACCCTGCAAATGAAAATTGGATAGAGAAAAGTCAAAACATGCTGGTTTTGCTCTGCAAAATGGTTTTAGCCAAGCATTTTTGCACAGTTTGAGGCTGGTAAAAGGCATAGTAAAGCCTAACACCTGCCAGAGTGTAATAAGTATGATCTGATTGCTGCTCCCTATTTCTGATTGGCTAATCATAATGATTGCTTGAGGTGGTTTGCTGTTAGTAGTCTCACACCTATTTGCAGTCCCAGTTTTAGTTTAACAGGTGGGATTGGACGAAAGTAAATAACTAAACTTGGATTTGAGAAATATATTTTACAGGGTCAGATATTGAGCCCTGCTGGAGATGCTCTAAAATTTGTCATGAAGGATTCTGCTGCTGCTGCTGAGCTTTACTGAGAAAGCTGATGGAGAACGGGGCACATCCAGCAGCAAATGGAAATGGGGATTCAACAGCAGAAGAGGGGATTGAAATGACTGCTGTTGATATATCATTGTCGCCCTTTCCATTGCCTAGACCACATTCTGCAGAACCACTCACTGCACAGTGAGTTTGCTAAGCTCCCTTTGTCACCAAGTTTTTGCAAACTAGAGCTCATTTGTGTGCTTCTTCTCATGTGTAAAGAATTCCATTACTAAAAGCAAGAAGTCCCATTTTGACCCAGGCCACCAGCAATCAAACCAAGTGCAAACAAAACTCATCAACAGAGGGAAAATAGCGAATATGATGATGATCTTTTTGAGCGTGCAGAGCGAGACACGAAGCTCGAGCTCTTCCAAACTGATGCACTTGTTGATGTCAGAGGTCTCAAAAGGTACATCTCAAGTCCTTGCTGATGAGCAGCTGACATTGTATGAATATTTGTTATGTGCAATTTACTGGAGATGGATCTCCTGTTGCAAAATCCAGACACCAAAGTGCACCCTACTGTGACATGACAAAGTGTCTCTCAGCACTTGTTTGGACTTAAGACCTTACTTTGATTCTCATGAGAAACAGGAACATGGAAGAAACAAATGAATATATATTTTCCAAGTGATGCTGAAAGAGCTTTTGAAACTGGGGAAAGGGCAGGGGGAAGACTGATGGTACCTGATGGATTGCTGTTTTTGTTTCTGCAGTATGGGAGGGCAGCAACCAGCAACACCATCCAGTCCAAGGAACACTGAAGACTATGAAATGGATGCTCAACCTAGTGAAAATCCTGGTTATATCTCGCTTTTCTTTGAGGTGAGTTCAGGTTCAGAAGACCCAAAAGAAACATAGTTATCTGCCAGCTTTCTAAATCAAGCTGGCTGTGGCCAGCTTGATTCTCAGCACCAATCAAAACTGCTCAAAATTTTATCTGCAGCAACTCTGAGACATAATCCTTTACACTATTGTTTGTCCACAACCTGAAGCCATCTGAGTAAACTTACTAGTACTAGGAACTTGAAGAAAGCAGGCTGCTGGGGGATCATCTGCTGGAACCTTGTCTGAGAACCTGAGGGTTATAGTATGAAGGGCATACTCTTTTTAATACCTGAGCCATGATGGGTGCTTAGGGGTTTTATGCAACTTGATTTTTTTACTGTTTGCAGAGTCAAATTGGGAAAATGGGAACATTGATGGGTGTCTTTGTACCATGTCTCCAAAGCATTTTGGGTATCATTTTCTACATCCGGTTCACATGGTGAGTTCATGTTGGTTTGAGTACCTGGTGTGATAGCTCTTGAATTAGTGCTTGACAGTTTAATGGCAAACTTCTACTTTGTCTTGTAGAATTTTTTTGGGCTGCTGGCATATTCAATCATACACAGACTTTTGTGGCATGATTTAGTTTCTTATGCCTCTGGTGCAATGTACTTGTAAAAAGATGCAGACTTGCAGGCTAGATCTCTTAATATGAACATGGAGTTCTCACCCTTCTGTTGTGATGAATCATGAAGGTCTTTTTTTTTCTTTGACCACTCATTTGGATCATTTGACAGGATTATAGGTATTGCTGGACTTTGGCACAGCCTTCTGCTTGTGATTTTGTGTTGCCTCTGCACATTTTTGACTGGCATCTCTCTCAGTGCTATTGCTACAAATGGAGCTATGAAGGTTAGTTTCTGTTGCACATCTTTTGCATATTGCACATTATGTTTGCAATTAGGTGATTGTTGACCAAAGTTTCCGACTACTTAGGGATGAATAAATCTACTGTTTTTTTCTGTTTTTCTTTGGGGTGGTTGGGTCACCTCCTTTTGCCTGTTTGCTGATATGTGTCAGATCTGAGATCTCTATAACCTTTTATCTGTGAGCAATCGCTTAGCTGAGATGACTGCTCTCCTGGCCAAAGGCTCAAACAAGAGGCAATACTTCTCAGTCTTCACCTCAACTGTGATAAATGAGTTTGAGGGTGCATCACTGTTTTTGCTTTGCAGGGTGGAGGTCCATATTATCTCATAGGCCGAGCACTAGGTCCAGAGGTTGGAGTGAGCATTGGACTCTGTTTTTTTCTCGGAAATGCAGTTGCTGGGTCCTTGTAAGTAATTGCACTTTTATCAATCTTGAGAGTTCATGAGGATTGTGTTGCCAGTTAAACCTGTAAATCATTTTTTTTTGTTTTTGGGTTAGGCTCTATGGACCACTTTGTCCCTCCTGTTTGAAACCTCCTGCTTCTCAAAACTCTCTTGGCAGAGCTGGAATTCAGTAGCACATAACTTTAGTGTACAATTGTCTTACATGCTGCAATTTCTGGAGGTTTGCAGAGGCCATCTTCTGAACTCAACACCAGAACTGGTCAAATTGCCTGAGAAATTCATGTGCCTGCTGTGGCAGATATATTCTGGGAGCTGTGGAGACGTTTTTGAATGCCATCCCTGGAGCTGGTATTTTTAGAAGTGAGCTGCTTACACTGACTGCAAGGACACAAAGAGGAAGACAGAAAAAGAACACAAAAGTAGAGTGAATTTTCTTTGCAAAGCTTCAATCAGTCTTCTCCTCTTACTTAACCTTAGCATGATACCCACATATGAGTGCTCAATTCTGTGGAACCCATTTCCTGCTAATGTCTGGTGTTGAGGCCTGCCAAGAGATCAAGTACATGAGCTTTGCTTGTTTGTTTGAAACTAGTCAGTTTCGACTGTGACTTTGAGGGGTATGCACACCAGGACACTGATTGCCTTCCTTCTTCTTTCAAATGGGAAGCTCTGTCTCATCTACTATGGTTTTTGTTTCTGCCAGGAACTGTCACTGACCTTTATGTTGCACCCTCGCCATCAGCAGTCTCTGAAGTTTTGAAGAGCCCAAATATACATGATCTGCAGGTGTATGGTGTCATTCTCACAGTAGTGCTCTGCTTGATTGTATTTGGAGGGGTCAAAATCATCAACAGAGTCAGCCCTGCATTCCTCGTTCCTGCAGTGTTGTCAGTCTTCTTCATTTATATTGGAATCTTTGCATCTCCTCGAAAGAATGATCCAGGTGAGTTGCTCTCTGTTTTCCCTTACTCCCTTGCAGGGAGGCGGGTTGGGGGGGGGGGGGGGGTGGGTTTCCTTGGGTTTGACCTGCCACCCATGTCAGCCCATGACACTTAACACCACCACCCCCAGTTTAACTGTTGTATGGATCTCACCTGACCCATCTAAAGTGCAAACTCTGAGTAGAATTGAACAAGCTTTGATGGGTAGCACACTGGATCTCACTATCTTGGCCTTGTGTGGTAGTGGGTGTGACTGGGCTGAGGTTGAGCACTCTGCGGAAAAATTTGGACCCAGCTTATCAGCGCACAAATAATGCTGGCATACCTGCTCTAGATGGTTCTATCAACTGGACCTTTGAGTACGTGAGATTCCCTTATTGTTCACTGTATCATTTTGCTCATGTGCTGCAGGCTTTTCTTGGCAAATAGGGCCAAGAAGGTGAAGTCCATGTTTTCCAAAGGCTCTCTATTGTTCTATTGTTTTTCTAGATTGATTCTCTATGCACTTGGCATGAGTCTGGTTTCAATGAAGATGACAGTTTGCAGAGGAAGATGATGCATTTTTCATGTACAAATCTTGCATCTCCAAGTGTGCAAGATGATACAGTTTTCATGCACTTTGGAGATGCAATTGTGAGGGAGTTGTTGTGGCTGTCCAGTAATATGTATGACATCCTAAATAGATGTCAGACTCATCATTTGATTGTTGGTGTTTTATTGCAGGAGTCTTTTGGGCCTGTTTTTTCCAGCAGTGACAGGAATTATGGCAGGCTCAAATCGCTCTGCTTCTTTGAAGGATACCCAACGGTCTATACCTAAGGGCACTTTGTTGGCCATCGTAACGACTACTGTTCTCTATCTGGTCTCTGCTGTTATATTTGCAGCAGTTGCTACTCGGGAGGAACTCTTAACTGACAGGTAACAAACTGACTTCCTGTTCTGTCTTTTGCTCTGTGGACGGTGTTGTTCTGTTATTAATATGCCACTGGAGAGAGGGAGAGTTGATGTGCAAGGCAGATCTGGTCGTGGAATGGCTTTTTTCTTAAACTTGTGTCATTGTTTTCTTGTGTATTTGATTAGGTTACTGACTGCAACAGTGGCATGGCCAGTGCCATGGGTGGTGCAAGTGGGAGTTATTTTATCAACCCTCGGGGCAGCACTCCAGAATTTAACAGGAGCTCCCCGGCTTCTTGCTGCCATAGCCAATGATGACATTCTTCCAGTTTTGAAGTACTTCAAGGCACCAGACAGTGCAGAGCCCCACCTTGCGACACTTTTTACCATGCTGCTCTGTGCTAGCTGTGTCATTCTCGGCAATTTGGATCTCATCACACCTGTTATTACCATGTTCTTTCTGCTTTGTTATGGAGGTGTGAACTTGTCATGTCTTCTGCTTGACCTTCTTGATGCACCCAGCTGGCGGCCTCGCTTCAAGTTCCACCATTGGAGCTTCTCTCTTGTCGGTGCTCTGCTGTGCATATGTATGCCCATAATCGCTTTTTGTTCCAACTTTATGCCCACATCGACACCTCATATGAAAGGCTGCTTGAAAGGGATCTTGACATCAAGTCGACGTCAAGTTGACACTAGTCTCTAGAACACTGAGTCTTTTGTCTCCTTTTGATAGCTGACACGATTTCTGTGTTTTCATTATGACTGACACAAGGTTGCTTCTGAGCCTAAGAGAATACCCATGTGGGATTTATGCAGCAATAATGTTCTTGATATCGTGGGCATTCACAATTGTGTCACTTGCACTGGTGAGTCTGATATACTGGTATGTCAGTATCAAGGGCAAGGGTGGTGACTGGGGTGATGGATTTAAAAGTGCATACTTTCAACTTGCATTGCGTAGTCTTCGATCCCTTGGAGGTGTCTCTCTCTCTCTCTCTCTCATTGGATGTCTCCTTTTGAATACATTCTCATCTATGGTTGGACACCTTGTGAGCGACTGCAGTTGAGCAGCATTGCAATGTATGTGTAATGATTTGGTGGGTGGTTTGGCTTGGTTTTACTGTGAATGCAGACACTCCTGTCCATGCCAAGAATTGGTATCCCATTCCACTCATCTTTTGCAAGCCTTGGGGTATTCTACCAAATGATGTGCCTTGTCACCCCAAGCTGGCAGACTTTGCCAACTGCATGAAGAAAAAAGGGCGTGGTATGTCCATTTTTGCTTCAATCGTGGAAGGTGACTACAAGGAGAAAATTGAGGAATCTCAGAAGGTAAGATTATGATCTGTTCTGTCTTCTCCTTTGATTCTGTTTGTTAAGTATGATCTGGTCCTTCAGACTTTTGGGTGCTGAATAGAGATTGAAAACCTTCGGACTGGTTCCCAGCTTTCTTCCTACATGATGATTGTTTTGACAGGAAGAGTGGCTCATTCTTGTTCCAGGCATCCAGGCTTCTAAGCACTTACATAGACTACAAAAAGTGTGAGGGGGTAGCAGAAGTTATTGTGGCAAGCAACATGGCGTATGGGTTCCAGCTGATGGTGCAGACTATGGGACTAGGAAACCTGAAGCCCAACATCGTCTGCATGCGTTATCCGGAGATATGGAGGGAGGAGAGATATAGTTATGTTGCAAAGCGTTTTGTGAGCATCATCGATGATTGCTCAATTGCCAATAAAGCAGTGGTCATAGTCAAGGGTCTTGATGAGTGGCCTGGAGAGTTCCAGAAGCAGTACGGGACTATTGACTTGTACTGGATTGTTCGTGATGGTGGCCTTATGTTACTGCTGTCCCAGTTGCTGCGTGCAAAGGATAGTTACGAGAACTGCAAAATTCAGGTTAGTGGGTGTTGATCGAAATCTTTCCCACCCAAATCTCTACACTTTCAAAGGCTCTGTCCTTCTTCAGTACATTTTTTGTCTCGTAGGTTACTCATCAGCATGTACCCATTTAGCAGATCTATAATGTGCAGTTTTAATTTTCTGAAATCTGCAGCTTGTAGTTCTGATGCTGTTGTGGGATCTGTACACACCCACATTCAGGTGTTCTGTATTGCTGATGAAGATGCAGAGGCAGATGAGTTGAAAACTGATGTAAAGAAATTCTTATATGATCTGCGAATGGAAGCAGAGGTTATTATTGTGACAATGAAGTCGTGGGACGTTCATCGAGAAAATCGTCAGGCATCATCTGAGATGACGGGACGTGAAGATGCCATGGAAACTTTCTCCAAAGCACGCAAGAGAATAATGCAGCATGCTGCTGAAATAAGAAAGACAGCCTCCAGTAGCAATCAGTCTGAAACTGAAGAGAGCATGTTTGATGACCAACAGGTAAAAACAAATTCATGTTCATCCATCTGTTTGACCTTGCTTTTCTTTTCTGCAGATGTTGAACATACAAACAATGGACTTGGAAAAGCTAGGGTAAGAGATTCATGGTGTTTTGGCACATAAGCAGTAGAGTGATACAAGTGTATTGATGATAAAGCCTAAACACTGACAAATCTTATCAGGTAAACAAGTTCCTTCTGACATGTCTGAAGCTCAACTCCATTATATTGCGTTACTCTGGAGCAGCAGCAGTTGTGCTGGTCAGTCTACCACCACCTCCACCACGTCATCCCTCTTTCTGCTACTTGGAGTATATTGACCTCCTTGTTGAAAGCATCCCCAGGCTCCTCATGGTGCGTGGTTATCGACGGGATGTTGTCACCATCTTCACATAACTCACTCAATATCCAGGCACACATGTACTCCTGAGGCAAATAAGCTGCTTTCTGCATATTTTTGACATAATACCCAAGTTGGGAAATTGGATCAGAGAGGAAAGAGTTGACAGGGGGAGAAGAAGTAGGAGTTTCTTTTACCATTGTTTCATGTCCCTGTCATGTACCAAAAAAAACCCAATCTTCAGAGACAATTACTTCCATTGTAATATTTGATTGAAGGGGAGGAGGTGGCAGGAGGGAAAAGAGGTTGATGTTCTGACCATTGTTTCATGTCCCTGTTGTATACAAAACCACTCCTGGGTGACCACTTCTGATTTGGGTGTTTACAACGATCCCGACTGCAAAGTCTACTTTAGAGTTGAAGGTTGGAGCATCACAGATCTTGGAAAAACAGATTTTTGTTTATAATGGGTCACCACTAAATTGTGACAAGAAAATGTCATCACTGTTTTTCCACAATAGATCTATGAGAACTGTGATGATCAACACATTCAGCAGTCGATTCACTGAATGAGCTTGGAAGATGTGGACACATGTGCAGTGTTGTTTAGATTGCAGCTGACATCATTGCATTCTCTGGGCAGACTGCAGGCCAGTGTTGCAGAATGCCAGTATTTGTAGATTACCAACCATTCTTTTGCTCACTTTTCCCTGCATTCTAGTGGCGGTGTCAATTTCTTTACTTAGAGAATGTAAGTTTGATAGGCAACACTGTCATTTATTGTACACTGCAACTTCTATTGGACGCATTGGACATACTCTCTGAGAATGGTACTCCAAGTTGTTGTTCATTTCAGTTGATGATGCTGGCCAGAACTTTGCTTTAATCAGTTTACTTTCAGTATCTCTGAGATGTTTTCCAGAGATTTTGAAGATTGCATTTACTCTCAGAGCATCTGACTCACATCAAGTGACGCATGTTCTTGGTTTTGACCTTGCAGTTGTGGGATAAGTTCTGTTCTAGAAGAGCACATTTGGTGAATGTGTGCCTTGTGATTTACAAATGACTTCGAATTTTCTGATGATCGTTAGAAGTGCATAGTCATTGGTACCAAGAATCTCAAGAAGTGCATGGACATCCAAGTGTAATCAAAGCAACCTGCATGGCAAGGTGCTGCACCTAAAATTGTCACACTTTTCTAGCGTCATAGCTTTTGGTTCTAGACTTTGTTCAGTCTTTTTTCTGCATTCTTGCTGCATGCATGGATGACTCAACTGATTTCTCATGTTGTAAATCTGCTTGGGTTTTTTTGTTTGTCTGTTCTTTTTTGGAGCACTTACAAAATCAACCCTTCTCCTTTTGGGAACCTTGCAAGATCAGCAAAATGGCACGTTGCAGAGATTTCCTTTCTTATGTGAATTAGAACTATTCCAAAGCTTCTGTTATGACTCTTGAGCTTTTAGCTCTATGACTTGAATGTTCAGCTTCTCTGTAGATTGCAGAGGTGAAGATGAGCAGCTTCACTTCTCTACATTGGTGATGAGTAAGTACTCTGTTAGAATCTGAAGGAATTTTCCTGTTTTGTGCTCAATTCTGTCATTCCTAAGCTTGAGAGGAAAAGAGAATTAAAGATCAAGCAGGCAGATTTGTTGCTCTCTCCTTGGATCTGAATGTAGAGCTGGTTGATAGTGGTTTTTCGATTTTGTGAGCATGCTTCTTTGCAGAATTTTGACTTCTTTTGTGGGAAGCACATTTGCTGCCAGTGTTTGTGAAGGAGGCAAGGAGGAAAGAATCAGTAAAAGTGGTATCTACAAGGAGACAAAGAATACAGAGAGACAGAATTGTTAGACCTGTTTTATGACAGTCTTGACAGACGGAGGCAGGAGTGCTTTCTGCCAGTAAGGTCCCTACTTGGGTATTGTGTAAATCCATGGTTCAATATTGAGACACCGAATTGCAGAGCTACAAGGATCTGGCACAATGCTGCCAGCAGCTTTACTGTGCTAGGAAGATGCACCAGTTGTGTTACAGAACCTTGCATGTTTGCTATTCTGCAGAATTACACTTGGCCTAGCTTGATATGCCATCATCATCTGCCAAGAAAAGGGATGCACAGTCCTGCCCCATGCTTAGCCTTCTTCTATGTGATCTGTCTTTGTCTAGTGATAGCATTTTGTCAGTGGAAACTGATCCACCAAATGTACATGTTGTCTTCAGTCACAGCTGCTGCCAGCCTGAGAATTCTCAAAGAGCTGTAACCTTTTGTCGCTTGTGCAGGACTAGCAAAACAAGAAGTCCTTATCATTCTGCAATCATTGAAACTGCACATGAGCATCCAAAACTATCTTAGTTATGCCCATGAGCTTCAAGGTAAGATGTAGTGTGTCAGAGCTTCACAGGACACTTCACAAAGAAAACAAAGTATCATGGCCGCCCAGACAAATGAAGATGAATTCTTATCAGTTTCTTGCTATCCAGGCAAATCCCCAACTTGCAGACTACAATCTAATGCTCTAAGTTAACCACACCAACTCCAGATGTGCCAAAGATGTAGAATGATTTGTGTTCAACCCATGCAACAAAATTTTTAACATTCTTTTCTTCATTGTGGCAATAATCCCTCAAAGAATCAGGGAGAATGACACCACCACATATAATTATGATTTTGCATACTCCAAAGGTGTTGGCCTCAGTGCTACTACGTCCATGGCATTCCAAGTATTCCGATACAATCCAGATCTAGATCAAAATAATAAGAGGACAGCAGCAGCATACTCACAAGAGAAGATTTGGGAACATTTCTGAAACAGCAGTAACAGAGACTCTTTACTGATGCAACTTCAAAAGAGATAACAACCAAGTCTAAAGAGACTAGTTGCGGTGTCATGGAACTGTGAAAGTTGCCAGACGGCTGGTATCCTTTTTCCGAATTGACATTTTTTTTCACCTGCTCCAGAAATAGAGTCTTCTGCAACCTGACTCGGGACTGTGGTGTAGAATGGAAAATACCACATCAGAGGTGCTCTACTTCCAGGCGACTGTTTGTGTAGAAACTGCTTTCAAAACTGGAACTCTCAAAAGCCGGTATGTCAACTTGCTTCATAAACATCTTTGCCATCCATCCTCCATTCACAAAAACTCCAGAAAATCCTGGTGCTTCTCTCCCACTGACACATATCGTTGAAGTTGGGCGTCTAAGTTTTCTTGATATTTGCAGGGGACATGAGATGGGGTAAGAGTGCAGATTACAGGCCGATGAGGAGGGTTGGGGGCGTGTTTCAATACATGTGAAAAAGACCATGGAGTTTAACCTCTAATGCTATACATTGCCAACACTCATACTTTGCAAGGAGTACAATTGTTGTTCTTGGATACCCAAGCAAGGCACATGTTTCAGCTGTTGTCGCTGGGACGTATCATAACTACTGCGAGTGCCTCGGGGTTGCTGCCAAGAACAATTGGGAGCTTCAACAGTCTCCCAAGACAGCTTTGGCATGTTCTTATCCTGTACTGGTGCAAATCTCTGCATACAAAAAGAAAAATTGTTGATCAGCTTCAGGTGCCTAAACACATGTATCTATGCCATAATCTGGGCTGCAGCAAGCAGCTGTAGGAACGGAAAAAAAAATGTCAACCACAAATGGCAGCAGCAACTTGGGAGGGAGGCTGTCTCACCTCCATTTTATGGACCAGCTCTCGGGCTGTGGGTGCAGAGACAAGAATGAGGCGTGCTGCAACACTCAAGAAACCTTCTTCCACAGCTTTGTCAAAGAGGGCCAGGAGTGGGTCATAGTAGCCATTCACGTTTAGAAGCCCAATCTGCACAAGCAAGGACCACCACCATATCCACACATGTAAGGCTTCTCTCTTGAAGTCAATAAACCACACAAATTCAACCGCAGCATTTAGCACCTGAACCAAATGTGAAGAAACCAAAGGCTCTTCTGAGTTAAAAGTTGTAACAGAATGATGTATGTATTCTGTTCTGCTTAAGTCCAGTCACCAAATGGAAATGGAATGAGGAATGTGCACTCAGTGCTCAAAGTCTGAATCATAATCCATGTTGAACTGCACAAAGAGTGCAGTTGGAACCAATTTAAGAAGTCTAGAAATCAGGTTGTTGGTGTGCATTGATGTACTGCCTTTAAGGAAGTTCACAAATAGTTTGAAGGCAATCAACCAACTGTGCTGCTGTGCATTGATATTCCACCAGTGCACAATTTTCTCTGCTGAACAACTGTGCATTTCACTGCTGTGCTGTTGTTTGTGCATCTCTGATGAACTAGGAAACTTACTGGCTTAGCATGAATACCGAGTTGCGACCATGTAATAATCTCCATCAATTCCTCAAGAGTGCCATATCCGCCTGCATAATTCCAGTGCACCATGTAAGAAAAGCTGAATTTTCAGACAAAGATCATCATTAAGGATTGGAACTGTAAATGCCAGAAGTGTTGAGCAATACATGTTGTACATACCAGGAAGAGCAATGAATGCATCAGCCAAGCGAGCCATCTCTGCCTTGCGTTGATGCATGTCGTCCACAGCAATCAATTCTCCAAATGTTTGCCCACAAACCTGTGCACCCATGATCACAATTGTTTTACACAGGGTCAAACAACTCCAGCAAACAACAAAAACCTTTCCCAAATCACACTGTCACAAAGGAATCAAAAGTGAATCACACAAAGGGAATCAAGAAAGAATTTCACACAAGCATCGTCATGCATAGTATAGCAGAATTTTCTTACCTCAAGTGGCATCAGCGCTTTTGGTATCACACTGCCGTCAATCACAAACCCACACAACAACAACACAAATCAGGTCCAGAATGCAGATCACTGGAATAATTGCTGTTAATAGAGGAGGCAGGAGGAGGAGACAAGAAGAGCATGAATTGCAGAGACTGGTAATGATATTGTACATTTCAGAGAATTTATGCAATGTTGCTGTTGTGTTCATTTGTTCGTGCGTGTGTGTTTGAGAGAGAGATGAGGCGGCAGACACAATATCATTTTGTGCGTTTCAGAGAATTCATGAAAACCAACTTCTGCAATGCTCTTCTTCTTCTTCTTCTTCTTCATGGTGCAAGAGATGGCACAGCGGGTGTTCCTCTTAGCTGCTGAGATGCAAAGAGGAGATGGAACAAAACGGATTGTGCAAACGTACCCAATGACTTTACCACCACCAGTATGCACGGTTCCGGCAATCTTTCCCATCAGTCCTATACTTCCTCCTCCGTAGACCAGATCTACCTTCCGCTGCACCTAGAGTAAGCAGTAGACAACAACCAACACCCAACACCCATCTCCCTCCCATCATCATCCACGCAGTCGACGACCAAAAAACCTCACAAAACCCACTCGCAAACCTAAACTCCAAGGCTAGAGGACTCGAAACAAGTCTAGAACTTTGGTTTCTTCTCACAACCCAAATCCATTGAGATGCGAGCATATCGCTCTGCGCTTGTGGTTGTAGAGAAGAAACAACAGAAGTTCCAACTTAGGTAGAAGAAGAAGAAGAAGAGAATCACCATACAGGGCTGAGCTGAGCTGAGCTGAGCTGAGCTGAACCAAACGCGCTGCCACTGCTGCTGGTGCTGGTTGCAATGCTTCCATGCAACAGTAGCAGCGCGACCACCACCACTGGCAACAAAACATCATTTGTTCGACAATTTGGACTAGCGACTCAAAACCCAACAACTCTACAGACAAAAGATCATTGCAGAACGTAGTCCTAGACATTGTGCCTCAATGTCGCCACGCTCGTGGACGTAAGAGAGTTCATCTGGACTCAATGTGCTACTGTCTCTGTGGGTATACTTGCGTGTGTGCGTTTCTCTCTCTGTGACTCTGTCTCTGCTGCAAATTTGGCGTCGTCAACATTGTGTGGGGGGTCAGGGAGCTCAGAGTACAGAAACAGAGACATTGCAACAAAGTGGTATATGGGAGTTGCAAAAAAACAGGGGTGTGTCTAAAATTGTGCTGCGAAGAAGAAGAAGAAGAAGAAGAAGCTGCTTACAAGCTCATTCCCTAGCTCCCTCGCGACCTCCAGGTACACGGTTTTATTCCCGCTACTACTACCGCAAAACACACAGATACTCTTGAACCCCGACACTCCGGCGCTGCTGCTCATCAACTTCACGTCCGGTGCCTCCATAATCTCTCTCTCTCCCTCACACATCTCCTTCGCTACTGCAGCTTCCCTCCTTCCCTCCCTCCGGATGGACTTCAATCTCTTCAATCTCCAAACCCAAAAAAAAACACAAAACATACACAACAATAACAACAACAACAAAAAGAAAAAAAAGGACACAACTTCTGCTGGAGAGAGAGAGTCACTCAAGACTTGTGCAAATTCCCTCTGTTAGAACTCACTCTCTCAAAGAACACATACACAACTCCTTTCCTTACCGATTGCAAGGACGAGAAAATCATTACCCAAAAACAAGTTACAGTACCAAAAAAACACCATAAAACTTTCAAAAGCACCAAACTTTCCAAAATGTAGGTACTAAGAGACAAAGAGAAGGAAACAAAACAAACTTTGCACATTCAATTCACAGATTTCCACTACAATCCAAGAGAGAGAGACAAACACAGACACACACAGAGACACACATACAAACAAAAAAATAAAATGTGGAGAACACACGAGCACCTGCGCGCACACACGAGCGCCGCACAACACAGTACTTGCAAATCAGCCAAAAAAAACTCCCACAAGACACACACGCGAAGATATCTTCGATCAAGACGAGAGAGAGAGAGAGAGAACAGAGAACACACACACACACACACAAAGAGACTTGAAAGAGGGAAAGAGTGCAAACTTTGAGCTTAGAAGGGAGAAAATTAAAGAGGGGAAATCAAGACTTAATATCTTGATTAGTGGCCACTAATCATCCAGTGGATTTTTTAATATATATATTTTTTATTTTATTTGTTTTGTGGTGAATTTTCGCCATTTTTCTATATA
>Ga0209208_10004591_pt1 | contig 19533 bp, 21 predicted proteins | sample S1TSphfallax_3_FD_187694 | JGI IMG/M metagenome (GOLD analysis project Ga0209208, IMG submission 187694) | Host-associated microbial communities from peat moss isolated from Minnesota, USA - S1T2_Fd - Sphagnum fallax MG (SPAdes) (version 2) | ecosystem: Host-associated > Plants > Peat moss >... | reverse complement strand
TAGAAGAGTTAAACAAAATTCAAGATACAAAACTGAATTGCATCCACCAGTTGTTTTAAGTTCAAGCTCTTTGGAACCAACTCAAAGCATGCTATATGATAGTGTTTTCTTTTTTTTTCCCCCCGACAAATTTTGTCATTTTCTCCAAAAAAACATTGCGAACTTTGTGGAGAAATGAGTTTTGCTAGTGAAAATTCTACTGATTTTGCTTTTTGGGGGAAAAGAATCACCTAATTTTCAATATCTCAAAATTGAAAAAGAACCCCTTGATCACACCCAAACTTCGTTGGCTTTTACTACCGTCTTCTTCCCAATTAACTCTGCATTATAAAACCAAACCCTTCACTTTGGGTGTGCAGAACAGGGGAAGAGGGTCAGTCACGGTGCCCAGAACAAAACGAACGAAACGAAGAAGCTGAATCGATTCTCCTGTTCGCACGATCGATCGAAAAGCTCGATGACGGTGTCTGAACTATCTGAAGTCTGGAGGATATAAATGTCATTGATCCGGACTTGATTGCATGTTGCGAAGATGAAGAAGATGAATCGATTCTCATATTCGCATAATCGATCTATCGATACAAACTTGAAAGGTTTATGGCGGCGGTGTGTCTACGATCTGAAGTGTGGAGGATGTCATCAATCCAGACTTGATTGCGTGCTGCAGAAGCCATCATGAGCAAGTATTCTCAAGATCAGGAAAAAAGAAGAGCAATTTGTCACTATGATTCCATTGCAAACAACGAAGAAGAAGAAGAAGCAGAAGAAATACACACATGAATGATCTCAAATCGCTGAAAACAGCCTTTTTCCTGAAGAGATGGGAAGAAGAAGACGACTGAATTTGCTGAGCTTGTGAGGAGTAGGCAGTCAATTATGGAGAATCTTTTCAAAAAGATCCAAGAGCTTCAAGATGAAGCTTGTCGTTTGAAGGAGGAGGAGAAGGAAAGGCAGAAGGGATATTCTGCTTCATCGCCACAGCCATCATCAACCTGGAACTTGACCACGGATAGACAGCAACATTCCTCAAGAACACTGCCGCCATGTGCGTCCCGAAGATTTAACAATCTTGTTCAGCAGTCCTCGCAATCTCCACTACCATATCCACCATGTACGACTGACATCAAGGCAAAAAACTCTTTTCTCTCATTCAACCCTGTTTTGTCATATGAATTTTAGCATGTGTGCATACGAAAACTCCAGACCAAATAGCAACAAAAACGAGAAAAAATTGTTTGTCTTGTAGTAAGATTTCAAAGCTATGGAACTTGCTATTTTGTAGCTTGTAATGTTTGGATGCTCACGGTGATCGGGATGCTGGTTCTTTTTACTTGGTTCTGTGTAACCAGGAGCCATTTGAGGGAGTAGTAGGGGATGGAGAGTGGTTGAGAGCCTTCAGGAAAGACGCTGGACCATGGAATGGCGAAAAGCTGGTAGTATTGAGCCTCTTTGATGGCATCGGTGGCATCTGGGCAGCTCTTACTCGCCTTGGTATTCCCTTCACTGGCTACAGTTCAGAAGTGGTGAGTTTCCAGTTGATCTCTTTGCAATGTGAGACTAGAATCTATGGAGTTTGCTTCTCCAAAGTCAAAGATGAACAAACTTGTTTACCGAGAATATCAAGAAAAGATGTCTCAAGATCACAACAAATTGGAGAAAGAAGAGGATATAAACCTTAGTTTTCCATATATTTTGTCACTATCTTTCTGCTTAACAATGCATACGTGTTGATCATCTGTTCTAGTTTGCTGAACATGGACACAAACTGAATTGGACAACAGTAGTATATGCAATCAAAATCCAGAGTGACAAGACCCTTCATCTGATTTCCAGAGCATACCAGCGCTTGAAGTCCTGAAGGCGAAGTATCCAGAAGTGCATCATGTGGGAGATGTGAGGAAAGTTGAAAGGATGACTGTCACTGAGAAGGTTGATCTAGTTGTCGGCGGATTTCCTTGCCAAGACCTCAGTTGCATGGGCAAAAGGGAAGGGTAGTAGTTCAACCCAAATTCAATCGCCATGCTTACTCCTACAGGCTTTCTTGTCATGTGCAAGAAGAGGGGAAGGATTAGAAACAGGAGACAGTCATACCACTAACTTGTAATCAACAGAAGTAGCAAGAAAGACCTTCTCTCTGTTGAGTATAAAGAGCAGGTTGGTACTCCAGAGTTAAGTTTTGGGCTGATACAATTGTGATATCTGATCTTGGTCATGCTGCATTTCTATCTGTTTCATAGTCTGATCTCTGGCATGCTCATTTTGATCTGTTTCACAGCCTGCATGGACAACGGAGCAAGCTGTTTTTTGATCTGCTTCATGTGCTCAAGATATTCAATCCTTCCTGGTACATTGTCTCCAGTCTTTAACACATTCAAACTCCCAAGTCATATATTGTTGCAAAAGATGAGATCTTGATACTATCACGTCATTTATCCTAATAGTTATATAGCTTTGTTCTGCCTCAGGTTTCTGGTGGAGAATGTGGCATCAATGACATGGATGGACCGAGATGAAATCTCCAAGTACCTCAAATTGCAGCCTATTGAGTTGGATTCCATAGAGCTGGCTCCAAGCAAAAGGAGACGACTCTACTGGACCAACATTCCACATCCAGCAAGGCTTCCCCGTGTCAAGAATCACCCTTCCACATTTGTACAGAGTTGCCTCCTGGATGGAATAGCGCTTGAAGAGAAAACTGGGGTCTTAACTCTTGCACTATTTTTATTCTTTCCCTGTTCCAAGACAAAGTTATCTACTTTGAGTTCCTTCTTGTCTTTGTCTCTTACTCTTCTTCCTCTTCTGCAGTCCTTCGTATTTGTATCTGTGGGGAATCTACCCTCTATGCCCTAGGGTTAGATGCTTGCTTGCATGACAGCAAGCTAAAATGAAGATAACCATTGCAAGCTTTTTTGCAGCTTGAACGAGGATATTATTGACTTCTCACTATTGCTGTGCCTCTTGAGTGCAAGCCAACTACATGATTGAGACTTCCTGTTGCTTCCAAAGATGCAACAGAAACTCAGGATGCAGATTTCTCTATAAATTGTTTCCTCAGACTTTTGATCAGGCTGTTGTATACTTATCTACACACGCCATCATGAGGAAGCTGATGAAGTTAGTGGGGAGTAATGGCAGCCAGTCCCTGCCAATCAGTATGAAGTGGATGGTATGATACTTTGCAAGTGAGACTCTCACAAGGTTATTACCACACTCATTCTTGTTGTGTTTGTTTTGCTTGTTTCCTTGTTTTTGCTGAATTGACACAGTAGTTACCTTCTAATTGTCATTATGGAGGTTTCTCTGCAATCTCATAGATATAATCTGCTTCAATTGCCAAATCCTTCCTGTCTTTCATCTGAAGAATTCAAGTGAAAGTTGTAACAAGAACAACATTGCCAAACTGAAGCAAGCAATGAAGACAAATGAGCCATTAATAGACTGTTTTTCAGATTAAGTGAACCCCCAATTCTTGATGCCTGCAGTGTACATGCAAACTCATTCTCTGCACTTTAGTCCATCTCTCTCCACAATTAAATGCTCTTCTTCTCTCCATGTTATCTGAAGGGATGCATCGTTTTAAATTGTTTGGGGGAGGATTAGATCATTCTGTCAAACAACAGCTACAAGAGTAACAGCTGCCAGATGGAGCTAGTGCTGGAAAATGGAACAAGTGAGCTGCGATATCTCAGCCATGTTGAGTTGGAAAGGATTATGGGATACCCGTCTAATCACACAAGTTTGTGCATAGATGAAGCTGAGAATAATTCAAACCCAATGATTTCCAATGTGTAAGTTATTATACAAATTCAACACTCCTGTCTGTTATAAGAAAGACAGGTGAATGAAGTATTTGAAGGCAGACAATGAGCTTGAGCAATTTCACAACTATTTATTTGTTGATAACATTTGGAGAAAATATTGAATTGTTGTGGACAGTTTCTTGGTAAGGCCATTTGTTGTTATCCTCCTTTCTGACACAAGTAAATTTTTCTTTATAAAACTGCTGGTTGTGGAGAAAAACAACATGGTTGGCATGTTGGACAGGTCTCGTTATGTGCAAACTTCAAACACTTACCACAAGAAGAGAGGAAAGATCTGTGGGGTGGGTGGTCCCACAAGGTTTTGTACTCCCCCTGCGTCAACACTGGGAGAGCCTCTTAAGGACAGCGTTAGATGGGCATTGCTCGGCAATACATTCACAGTTATGGTGCTTAAGTTCTGGTGTTCCTGCTTTTCACTGGCAAAAATCTAGTCATATTTTTTCTTCAAGGATGTCCTTAGTTCAACCTGAACAAGAAAGAACACACTTGTGAAATGTAACATTCTTCTTGTGTGTGTGCTGCAATGTGCTAACAGGTGCCAGTCATTGCTTATCTTGTAAGTCCACTTCTCAAAAGCTCTGTGCGTGTACTTGCACAACCTGTGACTATCTCAGACCCTGTCAAGGAGAGCGAGTGCTCTGTCATGGACCCTGATGATGTAGGCCTCCTTCTCCTTCTCAACCTCAATGACCTACAGCCAACTGGAAGTTTACACAACATAATAAGGTTTACCTTACATCAATCAAGATACGTATGTTGAATAAGCCAGATTTGACAAACCTATGGTTCACGACACATCTCTGAGCTGAACTCTGTGCTTTCATCCATTTATATATATATATATATCTTTGTGGTGTTTATCATAATTTGACATTAATGCAACATGTGCCATCACCACAATCCACATGTGAAGGACTACTGCTATAGGTAAAGACATATACACACTCTGTAGTGATCAGATCATTCACTATGTCAGCACCATCTTCACTGAATTTTTGTCATGCTGCAGGTGTGGGCATTGTACAATGAGCATGAGAGACCCAATTGGTATGCACTGATCTTGAGAAGAAGCGGCGACAGGTTTTCAAGGTGTGGGCGTGCTGACAAGAAAAATCCCCTATGCATTGAAATGTATGTGTTGCCATTTCATACACTGCTCCAAAGTTCTGATCAGCAAATAGCTACAACTCTACAAGTCATCCATTAGAATTTTGGAGTTTTGACAAATGCACTTGAAAGGCATCATCATTTTTGTGAAGAATCTCAAAAAATGGTGATACATGTTTTAGGCAATATCTGGAGATCACCCAACCTTACCTTGAGGGTGAAGAGGATTCATGGAATATGCTTAGGGGGACTGGACTTTTTGAGTTGAGACAACAGATCGACTGTCAGATCTCTTGGGTTACCTTCTCTCACAGGTTTGTCTTTTGCAAAAAAGCTCTGATACAACTTTTTTTTTCAGCTTTGCACTAAAGGATTTATTTTCTCATTGTCTTCTGAAACATGCTGACCTGATTGTTGTGCAATCGAAGCTAGGACAGTTTCGAAATGAACCCAGAAGCTGAAAGAAATGAATTTACTGTTGTTCGGATTGGTGATATAGTTCATCCATACCTTTAGTCAATCCTTAGTGCCAACATGTTTTTTGTGTGGAACCAAGGAACTTTGAAAGCTGCACTTTGGATTTTGCCTTCACAATAGCTATCAATTCTCTTGTGTGTTCTTCTGCCAGGGTGACTAGTGTTGTGAAAGTGCAAGACAAGTTCTTCATTTATCCTGGTCAGGATGAGGTCTGGGCAGTCTGTAGTCGAAAAGCATGGAGCAATTTTTTTGTGGTGAGTTTCGAAATCTCAATGCAATGCTGAAACATCAAGGTCTCTCCTGTATGATCAGGAGACATCAGATAGAATACACTTGACTTTCCTGGAGGAATCAGAAACTTTATCAGAAACTTTCATTAGCACAACACTGAGAAGGAGAGACAGTCAGACAAATGCAGATAAACCTTTGTGAGAAATACAAAGTCATACAAATTTGGTTCCTATTGCACTGCACAAGACAGAAATATTAAACAAAGGTAAATCAAAGATCTTACATTTTTCTGTTTTGGGTTGCAGTATGTAGTGGAAAGCAGCGTTGATATCAGTCGCCTGCAGTCCGGAAGACCTGGGAATGAGGGATTCACTGCATGCTGTCATCTGCTGATAAAAACCACAGAGCACGAGACTTACAGGTACTCTCTCTCAAAAGATGGGGCAGAGCCAAACCCAAAAAACGTAACAGTTGCCACTTAAGAGGAAATGCCTGCAGGTGCCTGATTTTGTAATGATTTCAACAAAGACCATGCATTTGAAGGATTTACACACTCACCAATCACATTTTCATATTAGCAAAGGCCTATAAGTGAATTTATAATCCACTGCAAAAACATATGCATACACATCTTGATTTTGACTTTAACATGTACGGATGGACTGAATGAATCAATCTGGATATCAGGAAAACAAACACAACTCTGGAGTTTACTGACATCTCCCTGTTCTGCTTCCGAGCACCTTACGTTTTCAAGCAACAGGCCAACATGCTGAGGTTAGAGGTTGGTGCCAAAGGCAGGAAGGTGAGGAACATTGAGAGTGGCATCCGCCGCAGCAAAAGGAAAAGAAAAGACACACCTGAAGCTCTCAGGGATGATGTCAATGAGGAAGGAGAGGGATACATAGCAAATGTGTTTCAAGGTACAGACAGGGTGGAGCAGAAGGGAAGGGCAGCAACTACAGACATCTATGATGTTGGGTATGGACCACAAATCAATGCCAGTATTGATGAAGAGTCTACACAGCAACATCTTGCAGACCCAGAGACAATTATCATCTCAGATGATGACGATTGACTCAAAACTATGAGCAAGTTGGGAAGAGTTACTCAGACATGAATGAAAATGCCTATCACCCTGGGTCCCAACAGAAATGTAACAGAACGGAGTTGCCTTTAGCAAGAACCAGTGACTCATACCTGAATCCACAATTGGATTTCTGTAATATCAGTGCTCCTCCAGACATTATAAGAAAGAACAAAGAGGAATATATTGGAATGTAAGCAGCATGGACCAAAAAAGAGGCATCGTGAGGAGAAACAGGACTAACGCTACTTGCCAATAGTGTTTTCTCCAAGACAGACAGCTGTAACTTACCAGAAGACACCTTCTGTACGTTGGGCAACCGATGATCATTCTCCTAAGGAGGGAGGGACAAGAGTGAATCAACAGAGAGTTGCAACTGACCTCCACTGTGTTGTCCTTTGGTAATCTGTGGGAGACAACCCCAGGAACAAAGGATTGCAGATAAATTAAGTGCTTGGAATGAGAATAGATTGAGTAGAGCTTATTGCTCTTGTACAAGATCAACACTTCATCCAATGCTCTCTTTGGTACCATGCAACAAAATGTCTAAGGATATAAACAGAAGTACTCTGGAAGAATTTTGGTTACCAAATTTTAACTGTGAACTTTTCAGATAAAACACCTGAGTATGGATGCTTGATGCTGTCAACCTCCATTTCCAAGCGTTTTCCTGGCACTCCATCATTCTTGCTTCACACCGCATTGCCCAACACTGCACACCAACTCTACCACACCTTTTCATTTCTACCAGCAGCTGATATCCACCCAAACCCACCTCACACACTGTCTTAGCAACCAATCAGACTCAAAGACAACAAGACTACAGCTGATAGATGCTTCAGCAATCAAACAAAGATTAACCTATCACATGTTGAAGACAATGAATGGCAACGAGTGTTATAACTGAAAAAAATAGCACGGAGAAACATGAACCAACTCCTATTCGTAGACAATAGACAGGCCAATGAAAGGGTTAGGTGTACGTGTGCATACTTCGCACTCCAAACTAAGCTAAACATGCAATGAGGCAATATATATTGAGCTGCTATCTTAATACATAACAGTATAATAGGAAGTGAAAAGCAACTGTACCTCAGTTGACATTCCTTTCCTAAAATTATCTTTCCCATCATAATCACCAGCAATAATCCTCTCCCCTTGCATCTGAATGATACTCTATTTTTAAGAAAACATATTACATGCCCATGGTGGCTAAGTTTAATGGAGTCAAAATTATAAACCATCAAAGGCTGCACCATAGAGCCAGTCTAAGATTCATCATCACTCCTGCCAATTCTCTGCTACCCTAATTCCTACTGGGGGTGTATCATATGATGTGAAAGAGGGACTCAAATCTCCTACTCTTCACAGGGAGAACAAAAGTGATTGTAAACAGAAGATACCACCAAAGAATCAAGAGATACCCTGCAGATCATTTGCTACAAAGAGGCACAGTAGCCATCACAAGCAGGACAAATGCTAGAGGTTGAATGACAATAAGGTAGGGATAAATAGCCTTCATGAAGAGATGGGTTCATAAGGGTATGACAGCCATGGATGTTGAAGGGCCTCAGTAGCACTTGGACGAATTGTAGGGTCAATCTGAAGGAGATAGGCCACAAACTCAACAAAGCCTTGGTCACCCATAGGCAGGCGATGAGCCAATGATGTCTTCTTTGGCAGCAAGTATTCTAGCTGGTCAGAATCCTGCAGCCATTCCATAGCATACACACTAAGATCTTGGGCTCAGACAGACACATGCCATCTACCCAACAGCCCCAGATACATGAAACCCCCTAGATATAAAATGTTTCAACCAAAACTACCTTTGTTATAAAGATTATGGCATGTTATGTAATTATGTACCTGATTTCGCTCATAAAGCATGTGATTCTTGGTGAAGAATTTGTGGGTATCCTTTCCCTTTGCTAAAAGTGCTGGGTCAATAGGCCCCAGAATCCCCACAACTCGTGCCAGCAGTGTTGCGAGAGAATCATTTTGGAACAGTACCTAAAGGATACCACACATAATAGACAAAACAATCAACTGAGGATGATATACCTCCTGCAAAGGTATCTTCAGTACATAGAAAGGACCAAGAGGTAATTAGAAACCAGAAGACAGAGAACAGTACATGAAAGAATGAGAGAAGCAATGAACTCACATTTCCTGAGCAGAGCTCTGCAAGGATGCAGCCAAGAGACCACATATCAATCTTCTGGTTGTATGGAAGACCAAGAATGACTTCAGGTGCACGGTAGGAGCGTGACTGCACATAAGAGCAGAGATGGTCTGTCTGGAAACAACTGCTGCCCAGATCAATCACTTTGATTTCACATCGACTGTAGCTCTTCACCAGAATGTTCTCAGGCTTGAGATCGCAATGTATGAGCCCAAGACCATGAATGAACTCCAGAGCTTCCAGGCATTGTCTTGTTATTGACTGGTGCCAACAAAACATCAGGAAGGTTTGGAGTGAGCTTAATTCAATCAAAGAGACCACACATTATCAAAGACAACAGGAAGTTTCCATAAGAGATGACAACCAATCCTGGTCAATTGTAACCTATGTTTGCATACACGATCGGCATACACTCTGAACCCTCACTAAAATGGATGGCATGAGCTATAAGAATTTTCGAAAGAAACACTGACTCATATCTCAATGACCCCCGTAGCAGAAGTTTCTCATATGACTGACAGTCAAGATCAAGCACACATGGTAGGAGATGGAGGAAAAGACTTTGAGCAGCAGAAAAGGAAAAGTGACGGGCATGGCAAATACCTGAAGACGAGGCATTGTGAAGTAGACCTCACCACCAGATTCACGATTGTACTTATGAAATTCATACAGGTTGGCTCTCAAAAGTTCACAGACAATGAACAAATGCTCCTACAACAAGCAAACACATTGCAGAATATGGTGATTCCCAATTTGCTACAGAGTTGGCCCATCCCTAAACATCAGTCTGGATGTCAACAATCAGCTAAACAAGGCCTGCACCCCTAGTTCTGCAACATCTTCTGTTTCACCCAGGGCACATTATCTTCATCCTGAAAAATGTTTCAAAGTACAATAGAACAGAAATAGAGGATAGGTGTGTCAGCAGAGTGGCTACATTCTACTGATTCATAGAGCATCTCAGACAAGATGGACCCTACATCTCTCTCTGATCAAGCATAGCAAGTGAAAAAGACAAAACTTCCCACCGCTAACAGAGATTGGGATGACATTGTAAGGATGGTTTACCCGATGATAAAAGTAGTCATAGAGGCGTAACAAATGGTGCTTGTCAACTGGGTCATTCTTGTTGATATACTTGAGAAGTTTGATCTCATCAAGGCTCTGGTCAAAGAAATCCTTGTTATTCTTTATGATTTTCATGCATACATCCATTCCTGTATGAAGATCATGTGCTTGAATTGCTTTGCTGAAGGCAGCAGATCCTAAATACTCTGTCACATGATAGCGCCCCGCAATCACAGCATTTAACACCACAGGAAAATCCTTGTCTTCTTCAAAACCCGTCCTGCCAGTTAAACATGGCCATCTCATATAGCAGAAAAAGAAGAGGAGGAGAAGAAACTGCCAAACTCAGAATCAAACAGCTAACTCATTCACAGGTCTACTAAAATGCATACTGCTGGAAGACAAAACAAACTCCCTGAGTCTATATGACTCATCATGTGAGCAGGCCCAAATGACAAACCTGTTCTTGCGATGGATGATCTTAAGATTAAAAGTTTCAAATTCATCTTCCTCTGCTTGTATTCTACGTATTTGTTCCTGTACAGCTGCAGCCTCCTCATCTTCAGCTGCTACAGCTTCAGCATCTCTGATGTGCTGATCATCCTCCAACAATGCATCTTCATCATGTTCCTCCCCTTGATCATCTTCATCTTGCTGCAATAGACTACACAAACAGATGTTAGAACTCCATTTGCTACCACCCCTAACCATATATAGGTTCCATGGTGCAACACAAAGAATTAAGGATAAATGTAGAGAAGGCAATAGGCACAGTAAATGCCCTAGCGTCTGACAATCAAGCATACATCTCTTGTTCCTGCAAACACTCTGCAGATTCTACCTGCTTCACGCTTGAGGTAGACATTATGAGGACATGCAGATATGGATACTATAAGTGCATAGAAACATGGTGCAACAGACTACATGATCTCTGGGATGAAATTGACCTTTGCAGGTCCACTGCCATATCCATCAGTTGAATCAGAGTCTATGTTGTGAACTGCTCTATCACCCATGTTGAATTTTGGTGAAGAATCATTGCTCTTGCGTCTCCAAGAAGCTAAAGGGTCATCAATCACCAATAAGCCATTCCCAAAATCTTCACCCTCCTCTCCAGGGGCCTGGGCAGAGATATCTCGCACTGACCATAAAGACTTCCCTGAATCTACCCTTGAGACTGTGGCAATATCCCCACCACTTGTGGAAGGAGATGGAAATGAAAATCCACCAAACCCAGATCCACCACCAGCATCAGAATTCTTATGAAAAGGCTCCTCCCCAATTCCCTTGGTTCCCAACTTTGTGCTTACCAATTTTCTATAGTCTTGAGGTTCGAATGGGAAACTACTGCCAGATGATGTTTCCATCTCTGTGACATGATGTTTATTGCTTGTCCATGGATTCTCATAATATCTGAGAATCTCATCATCTTCCTCCTGATCATCATCCTGGCCATTTGCAATCTCTGCCATTTGAGAGGATGCACTGGTTTGTCCCACACTTTGACCACCAATCTCAGCATTTTCTAAATCACCCTCACTACTTCCACCAAGCAAGCTCCCTCTCAGTTCACTGCCAAACTCTGCCACATCACTTCTAACACCCAATCCACTAAACCGAACAGAGCCCATCCTATCATCATCACCATCATATGTGCTGCCATCAGCAAGCACCCTTTTCTGAACACTTTTATCACTTCCATCCCGTTCTGGAAAGCCTTCTTTGAGGCTCTCAAAGCCTTGCCATCCTGGCTCCCCACGCATCAGAGTAAGTGCATCCGAGTCCAAATGTGGCCTCTCATACTCCACTTGGTTGACTCCACAATTGCTGTCAATTAACTGGATGTGCAAAGACATGCCAAGTTACAAAATAATGTCAATTACCTCCTGATCACTTATCAGTGAACTACTTTGAACTGCTTGTGCAAAATCTCTATCAACCAATTAGGTCAACTCTTCAGCCTTTCCAAGATTGATGGAAAGTCACAGGTAATTAATAGCACATCTAAAGCAAGAATTTCCTAGCAAGACCTTTGCACAAATCCAGGACTCACAGAACCAACTACAAAGGAAGTATCTTTTCTTCATCATTAGTTAAGCTTGTCAGATGGTCAACTTTCCACTGCTATCTCAACTATAGAACCTTTTCAGGGTGGCACTCTATGGAGTTGCACAAATATATATATATATATATATACATACTTCAGACAACTGTTGGGCAACACATTCAGAAACAAACCTCACAAAGACCCCAATGTGGAGATGTGTTCCAGTGAACTCATCAAACTTGCAAGGGAGGATGAAAGAAAATTCCCAAGGAGGTCAAAAGTGTTTTCTTTTTGCTGTATAAGGACAACAAGCAGAAAGCACTGAGTAGTGTCCTTAAAAATCTGCACGGAACACCTCCTATTCAAATGTAATTAAAATGCAGTTAGCTCTAATCCATATCTCCCTGACATACCTACATATGCCCAGGATTGTACCTGCCCCTGCAGTGTGCACAGCTCTCCACCTTCAACATGCCCAAATAAGTCATCAGTGTGGAGTCCATCCAGATCTCTTTCGCTCTCTTGCCACTCATCTCCTCTCTTCCCACGGTAATACTCCTCCCCTGAAAAGAAGGATTGCTGTCACAACAATCACACAGTATTCATTATTTCAACATGGCTGCAATGGTGCACACAAGTACGAAGAAAAGTTCCACCTACAGGAGTGGCAAGCAGACACCACCGGTTACAAGATCAAGGACACCATAACCCATCAACACCCTAATGTACTCAAGAAATGCACTAGTTCATGTCCTACAAGAAAGATGCTATTATACACAATACTGATGGTCTCATAAAGAACAAAATAATAACTTCCCAATTGGAACAAAGTCCATGCACAAGATGTGGGAAAAGTGCACTGTGACACCTTCCAAGAGAAGACCAGCAGAGAAAATGAGCGGTGGTGGGCAGCAGAAGATTTAGGAACACACCTCTTCCTTGATGCAGGAGTGATTGTCATCATCATCCTTCTCAGAGTCCTTCTCATGGTCTATCCTTTGTAGTTTCTCTACACTGGGGTGTGCACGTTCATCCTCACTGGGGTAATCAATCTCATGAGCCAGAAACCATTCTTCGTCTTCAATTGGTTGCCGGTGGTAGCCTGGATCATCGTCATCTTCATATGTATCAGAGTCCCAATAGTCATCAGGATAATCAACTGCTGACTCACTCTGGCCATCACCAACTGTTGCAAAACCAGAGAGGAGCTCAGACGCGTCCTCCACAATTCCATGACTGACTGATGGCCGTGCAGTTGCACTCAGACGCCGAGATCCTGCACCAAAACAAGGAGCGACATGTTCAACATGCATCACATATTCATCTACTCTTCCTCTCTAAAACTCTGACTGCAGATCCAAAAGATGAAAACCAGACCAGAAACTGAGAGAAGTAACAACCTTGAGCAAACTGTATTTCACTGATAAGAATCAAGCAAAAAATATATGAAAGGAGTAATCCAATCAAGTTCCTTCTCACAGGAATAACTAAGTTGGCGTTTTTACATTGAAAATCAGACCCTCCAACAACACTCAACAGGCTTGTGGTAGGAGAATATTAAACAAAGCTTTTGGAGCTGTAGCTCATGTGGACAGACCAGCATGTGCACTTTGAAGAAAGTCCTAAAATCAACAATACAGTCAGGTACAACCCTTGTCATGCACAAGCCTGAAGCAACAAAAATTAAGGAGGTCAGAACTCAGAATCTGATATACCTGATGATGATATGTCCTGACCAACAGGAACATCAAGATAAGACCCCAGACCAAAGACAGCAGGTTCCACTGGGAGGGGTAGCATTTCAAAGGGGGCTGTATCTAGATTGCTTCTGTTTCCGACGGCCGACCCAACCCCTGCTCCTGATTCAGGGGTTTTAGGATCATTAGATCGAAGCCGAACAGGTGGCAGTTTAGGAAGTTCCCCTTCAACTGGCCCTTCAATCACAGCAGTTTTCTTTGAATGGTCATTTTGTGCATGTTTCTCACCCTGGGTCCATTGTTGCCCCAGTTGCCTTTTCCCTTCAGATTGCACCAAGCCAGCAACAGCAACTTGTGACACACTTTCTTGTTCAGAGGATGCCTGTGATGTAAGATCTCGTTCAGATGCTGTTTGGTACCACTCTTTGTCAGACCCCACATCCTGCAGATGCTTACCTTCTCTGACAACATCACTCCCTCCATTCCCAGTCTTATTTGCTGGCTCTGTTGCCAATGAAACATTTGTCTTCATAATTGGAATGGTTTTGATAGGAATGTCTGTCCACTCAACACATTTTGACCCACTGCTGCTATTCTCTTGGAAGCCATTTTCCAGTTCTGACTTCTCTTTACTTTGTGCATTGAACTCTCCTCCCCTCTTTTTTCCGTAGTAGACCAAATCTGCTTCTTCGGTAAATCCTGGAATGAGAGATGTTCTTACAAGAGCCTGTTCTGCTGTATGCAGTCCATTGTCATTTGGCTGCACAGCACTTGAAGACAATCTTATCAGACAAGAAGCAAATTGCAACTAGCCCGTGTCATCTCTAAATCCCAAATATCTATTGATCAGGTCACAACAGGGGGTTTGATCTGCATCTACCAAACTTTGAAGCTGCAGAATACCTTCATACAATTTGGCAACTTCTCTGCACTTACACCTTTAATCACTGCAAATAGAACTGAGAGATGACCCAGTAACAAGGTTATACAGAATTCAGATCCAACAACACATCAGCAAGCAGGAAAAAGAGGAGAACCAAACCCCAAAAAATTGTACAAAAGAATGAGGAGCAGTAAACAACAGTGACAATCACATGCATATTCAGTGACTTTCAACAGCAACAGGCATGGTAGTGACCAGCTCCAATAATATCCCCAATGACTTCATCAGCTCCTCGTGCAGGTAATTGTCGTACATTAACCCACATACAGGGTTTCTGTCACAAGACTGGGAGAAACAGAAAACTTGGTCATGATAACAACACACAAAAAAACGCCCAAAAAATAATGCAAAAACCAAGAAGTAAAAGAGAACCACAAAAAAGAAAAGAACAAAAAAGAAACAGGAAAGGAAGCAGGAAGTGAAGCATGACACAACAGAACTTTAAGAGCACGATCCTCTTAAGAAAAAGGTGGGCTTTAGAAAACTCTCTACTAAGGATTTTGAAGCCCTTGAAATAACCATTTTGAATAATTCAAAAGGCAGAAATACCAAACAAAAATTCTCCCTTTGTTAAACAAAGAGTTCAGTCAGAAGACTGGCAGTAATGAGAACTAACAGATTATCTACAAAGTTTCTTACTTAGGATAATGAATATCTTCATAGAAACTGAGAACTTCTCCATATTTACAATTTAAGTCAACCTGAATATAACTTAGAGGCAACCTAACAATAAGATTCTAGGGAAAAATAATGCAACTGAACCAAGAACCAGCAAAAAACTGGGGAACCATTTGAATGGCAGTGACAATCAAATGCATTTTCGGAGACCTTCAAAAAGCACCAATGTGTATGGTAGTGACCCACTACTACAAAATACCTACTGACTTCATCAGCTTCCCACAGAAAAACTCAACAAGCTTGTAGAGACTTCATACACCTAACCTCGTGCTTCCTCCTTAGTCAAAGCTTTAACCAAACATACTTCAGGTTAGAGGGTATCCTCTGACCCTGGAAAATTTGGAAATGATAGGACATAGACAACCCATCAAAACATGAGTCACTATCATATTTGCTGGCTGATCTTTTGTTTGCATAACAAATTGCAAAATTAGAAGAAACAAAAAAAGGGGAGAAGATCTCTGGACATTAGATCTTGAGGAATCATGAAGTTGATGATTCCAACAACTTCCAAGGAGTGTTTGAGTTTTGAGGTGACATCATCTTTCCGCAACTTGGCAATCCAAAGGCCATTGACCACTGGCAGGAGAGCCTTATCAAAGTAGCTTAGTCACTTAGAAACTTCTGCAAGAGAAGTAGAACTGGCTGCATGAGCCTAGGGTTTCACAGAATTTTTGTGGATGTGACTGCAGAAATAGGTTGAACGAGCTAAAACATCCATATGAAACCTCGCAACCTTCTCCAGGCTGAGATGATGCTAGTAAGGAGCAGAAATCTCCACATGCTTACCTTTCCAACTCCCTCTTGCTGAGTTTTTCCATTCTCTACTTGATTCTTTAATCCTGTGGCTCTTCCTTTTTCACGATGAAGCATTGGATCCTCAGTAGTCTTAGGCTCCCATCTCTGCAAGGAACGAGAAATCATCATGCTGTTTTCATAAACAATACCAATGTATCAGGCACTCTACACACATCTCTTCTGGAATCTCTGGAGCAGGGGACCATATTATCTCTTTCATTTCAGAGAATGGCCCTCCTCCAAGACAGAGCTATAGCTGAATACACAAAATGTTCATGCCAAGCATAAGACAAGAATGTAATCAAGTGTGTAAGCACGTAGTGAAACAATGCATACAGACATCTGAAGGGTAGTAAAACCAAGGTGTCAACCATACTAAAAGGGAAGTAAAAGCAAAAGAACAAGAAATGTTTAGAAAATACTGAATAGCAAGCAGAACAGAGTAAAAAGCACCAAAGAAAAAAAGAGAAGACATGAATAAAAAACAGAAACCACACACAAGAAAAATCCAACAACCAGTAGAAGAGAAAACTTACAATGTAAAATAGCTAGTACACATTACAAAAAAAATTCAAAAACCTCCAGCTCATTAGCCAATTGCTTTTAAACCAAAGACAGCCTATGTCACCCAAATCCTTGAAGAAAACATGAAGGAATGCCCTGTACTGTGTTCCAACTGGTAGTAAGAGGGTAGACACAATATAGAGGAAGTTTTAGCAAGTGTGCAAGAAAGAAAACATCAGTAGGGTAAAGAACATCTATAAAGTGCTTCTATCAAGGGAACCTCACCTGCTTTAGAGATTCGACTTTACCCCGCAATGATTCAAGCATGACTGGAGGTGGAATTTCATCTTGTCTTGTGGCCAATTCCTTGTCCATTTGGAACGGCAGGTCATTGCTGACTCCTGTGCTTTTTACTGCAGACAAAAAGCTCTGTATCTTTTGATCAGAAGGCACAGCTTCATCAGATGAGGTTGCGGTCAATTCAGCACTAGTTTGGAGAATGCCCAAGCCTCCCCATCTTGTCTGCGGTCACACACCAAGTTTTCACATCATGTTAACATCTGACAAACAGCAGTTTGAAACCTTGCTTGTTAAGGTCTCTTTGACCACAAAAAGAAAAGTGCAAGAGTGAATGAAACAATAAATTGAAATAATCACATCTTCTTCTTCACAAGTCCCACCCTTCTTGCATACCGGAGAAAACAACCGCTCTGACAACTGCTTTACTGAAACAGGGGGAAAGACGACCAGTGGTGATGTGCTCCCAATGCTTGACATAGATCTTACTGGCTGTTCTTGTTCTTCCACCTTGAAGTTTGTGAATAAAATTCCAGGTTCTTCCACCTTCGGTAGTGGCTGAAGCTTGTCTGCATTCAACAGGTGTAGCTTCTCTTTCTTTTCTGACCCTAGCCAGCCTTGCAAGCCTTGTTTGAGCTCCATGGGCACATATTTTTCTGTATCAGGACCCACTTTATCATGTGTGAATTTGAGTACGGTTTGCTGCCCCAACCCTGCTGCTTTCTCCTGCACCACAGACTGCAGATGCATACTAACATCAAGGTCGAGCTCATCATCATCCAGCTGAAGGGGAAGCAGACCATTGGAGCCTCTGCTGATAACCTCTTCTCTCAAGACTGCTTCTGCCTTGCTGAAATGGTGCCGGCGCAAGTACTCCAAGATAATACTAATAGTGTCCGACATCTTCCAACCTCCGAGAAGTTGGCAACAAGACAATGCTGTCGGAGTCGAAGCCAAAGCCTCGGCCTCCCTTAACCCTACCTTTGATGTACCAGCATGGTGTACTCAGGGTTCTTGCCCCTTTTGCACCTGAAACCTCAGAGCCGCCTCACACACCACCTGGAAAAAAGCTGTGTCTACAACTCTACACCCATTGCAAGCTACGCCCAAGTCCTAACTTCCCACCACGAGCACATCCTAACAGTTGTAACCCCAGTGTCCCGAAACTTCAGCAACCTTCCCCAAAGCACGCTCTTCTTCGTACCTCTGAAGCTCCTCCTCTATTTGTAGCTGCAACTAATGTCTGTATATATCCGGACTGGACCACGAGCTAGGTACCAATTCTCTACTACAACACTAACACCCAATGCCTACTTTCCCCGCTTGCTCGCCGAGGTTGTTGCTCCATGGCACCCGCCTGTGTATCTACCCGTCACGTACCTTGACCCTGAATACTCGAGGTTGCTCTCACAAACCCTAATGACTTGCAACCCAAAACAAAACCGTTTCGCAACCAAGGCAAAAACCAACAAGAAGAAGAAGAAAAAGCGTCGATAACGCAACTACTCGCTTCACATACAACACCCACAAGCAATGTCAGGTACTCACTCCGTCAAAAACAAAAACTTTGTCGCTTCCATAAACACAAACACACCCCCACCCAAAACCAAAAACCAAAACCTCCACCACACCCACAAAGCAAGAAATTCTTCAAGAAAGGCAAAGTAAAGGGTTTGGAAAACAACACTCTTCCTTCCCACTACTCCTCACTCCTCCCGCACTTCTCCTCACTCGTCGTCAGCACTCCCATTCCCCCGCCCGCCCGCCCGCCCGCACGCAAACAAAAGAGAATGCGGCAAAATACACGACTACTGGACTAGTAGACACTTGATCAAATCGCCTTTTTTTTTCAAAAAAGACACAATTTTTTTCTTCCCACCAAAACTATTGGATTCAAGCGCATTACTATGCGGTAGAAGCGCAAGCAAGCACGATCCGAGTAGCAGTAGTAGTAGTACTACTTCTTCTTCTTCTTCTTCTTCTTCTTGTCCGTAATGTTCGCAACAGCGCATCTGCGCTTTGCGTCTGGGTCTGATCTCTCGCTCTCTTCTGTCCGTCTCTTTGTCTCTCTCGCCCTTTTTGCGTTTGTTTACAATGCCCGCGCGCGAGTGGGCCATACCGCAGCGTTCGTCGCAGGTTCGAATCCTTCCGGCTGCAGATTTTTACCCTTTTTTCTTTTTCTTTTTTTTTTGGGGGGCTGTTGGGCCCATGCGGACAAGAAACAAAAAGGGCATCACTCAAAGAAGATACCATTCCCCTTTTTGTTGGCCATCTACTGCCATCTACCTTGGGTTGGGTTAACCTGAGTTAAGTTAAGATAAGTTTAGTTTAGTTTAGTTTAGTTTAGTATAGTTTATTGTTTTTCTTTTTCTTTTTAATTCTCCTTTGGATGTCATTGAGGCCATGAAGGGACCAAAAAATTTGCCTATATGGTTCTAGTTCTTTTTACCCCCCCCCCCTTCTTCTCTTTTTTTGATATTTGGGTGGTACCTCCGTTTTAGTTTTACTTTGTTTTTCTTTTTTTATTCTCAATTGGATGTCACATTGAGGCAATGAAGAGACAAAATTTAAGCCTACATATAGATCTAGGTTCTTT
>Ga0209208_10004590_pt1 | contig 19537 bp, 8 predicted proteins | sample S1TSphfallax_3_FD_187694 | JGI IMG/M metagenome (GOLD analysis project Ga0209208, IMG submission 187694) | Host-associated microbial communities from peat moss isolated from Minnesota, USA - S1T2_Fd - Sphagnum fallax MG (SPAdes) (version 2) | ecosystem: Host-associated > Plants > Peat moss >... | reverse complement strand
GCTTTAAAATAATGGCTAAACCTAATGACTAAACTCAATGACTTAAAGTAATAGCTAAACCTAATGGATAAACTCAGTGATTTAAAATAATGGCTGAACCTACTAGCTAAACTCAGTGACTTAAACTATTAGCTAAATTTCATGATTAAACTCAATGACTTAAAATAATGGCTAAATTTAGTGACTTAAACTATTAACTAAACTAGGTGATTTAAAGTAATGGTTAAACTTGATGGTTAAATTCAATGATTTAAACTATTAATTAAACCTACTCGCTAAACTCAATGACTTAAAATAATGGATAAATGTAATGGTTAAATTCAAGAACTTAAAATAATGGTTAAACTTATTGACTTAAAGTAATGGTTAAACCTAGTGGTTAAATTCAGTGGTTCAAATTATTGATTAAACCTAATGGCTAAACTTAATGGCTTAAAATAATGGATAAACTTAGTGGTTAAACTCGATGATTTCAACTATTGGTTAAACCCAATGGTTAAACTCAATGACTTAAAACAATGGCTAAATTTAATGGTTAAACTCAATGACTTAAAATAATGGTTAAATCCAGTGGCTTAAAATAATAATTAAATTTAATGTTTAAACTCAACAACTTAAACTATTGGCTAAACCTAGTGGTTAAATTTAGTGATTTAAAATATTAGACAAACCTAATGGTTAAATTTAATGATTTAGGTTAATGGATAAACTTAATGGTGAAACTTAGGGACTTAAACTAGTGGCTAAACCCAATGGTTAAATTTAATGACTTAAAGTAATGGCTAAACCTAATGGTTAAATTTATTGATTTAAAGTAATGACTAAATTTAATAATTAAATTCAATGACTTAAAATAATGGTTAAATTCAATGGCTCAACCTAATGACTTGAAGTAATGGCTAAACATAGTGGTTAAACTTAATGATTTACAGTAATGGATAAACCTATTGGTTAAACTTAGTGACTAAATCTAATGGTTTAAAATAATGGTTAAACTTAGTGACTTAATGTAATGGCTAAACATAATGATTAAATGTAGTGGCTAAACTTAATGGCTAAATGTAATGGTTAAATCCAGTGGCTAAACTCAATGATTTAAAGTAATGGCTAAACCTAGTGACTAAATTTAGTGACTTCAATAATGGTTAAACCTTGATTAAACATAATGACTAAATGTAATGATTAAACATAGTGGTTAAACTTAGTTGATAAACCTAATGGCTAAATTTCATGGCTAAACATAATGGTTAAACCTAAATTAAATATAATGGGTCACACTAATGGTTAAACCTAGGTTATATTTAGTGGTTATACCTATTGACCAAACTTAATGGTTCAATTTAGGCTAAACCTAATGCCAAATATAATGGTTAGATTTAAATTAAACCTAATGGTTAAATTTTGGCTAAACCTAATGGTTAAATTTAGTGAATAAAATTAAGTAGGTAAGTGGGTGGATAGGTAGGTAGATAATATGTAAATATGTGGGTAGGTAATATGTATGTTGTATGAAGGTGAAAAACATAGGTAGGTATGTAAGTAGGTAGGTGAAAAGGTATAAGTAAATAGGTTAGTAAGTAAATAATAGGTAGGTGGGTGGGTGGGTAAAAGGTAAGCAAACAGTTAACTAAATAAATAGGTGGATGAATAGGTAGGAGGTAGATAAATAGGGTAGTAGATCATGTCATATTTGACTAAGGATCTTGGCCATATTGACTAAATGTTCAATTTGACTAAAGAACATTGGTCATTTTTATTAAGGATCATTGGCCACTTTGATTAAGTGTTCAACTTGATTAAAGATCATTGGTCATTTTGACTAAAGATCTTTGGCCATATTGATTAATTGTCCAACTTGATTAAAGACCATTGGCCATTTTGATTAAGGTTGTACAACTTGATTATGGGCATCTAGTCAAATAAATCATTATAATGAAATTGATTAATCAACACATACATGTGTCATTCAAGGCCCTATCTTTTAGTCAAAATGATAAGTTAGTCAATTTAAACCCCTTAAAAAACCATGATTTGTAATATTTCTATCATGTTAGATACTTTGCCATTTTCACTCAACTGCAATACGATTTTTGTTTTCATGCCATTTGTGTACATGCTTCAACTCATTGTTGGAACATTGATGTGAAAAGCAATGGTTGTCAATTACAATTTGAACGTTTTAGATTTGAACATTCCTATGCATCATGGAGTTTCAACAGTGTAGCCTCTTTGAGCTTTCAACATACCACACATAATGGACAACAAAATAAATACCACACACATCAATTCAATTGGGCCAAATTTAGAAGTTGTAGACTTCAAGAACTAAACAAAAGATTTTTTTGTGAATGTTAAAAAGTTGCATGGGAAAGGATTGAATTCGAGATTTGATCTTACCCTAAAACAAGTTACAAAAGCATATGTGGAAGAGGTTTTTGGGAAGGTGTCCAAGTTCAAAACCGCTAATAGTAACTTGCATCTAGAAACTCAAAAAAAGGTATGGCACAACAAAGCCATCAAACAATGAGCTCATGTTTTGGGTGGTGAAAGGTTACATAGCCGAGGTGAAAGGATTTGAAATAAACTTGGCAAAAGCTATTGTGTGCATTACAAGAGAAAAAACATGTAGGGAAACAACGGAGAAGATGATGAAGTTGCAAGTTTTAAAAGTGAGTGGCAATGAGCTTTCTTGTAAGTCAAAAGGTGATGCATTGTGGAAGCAGCCAAAATCTACAAAACTTTGTATTGGAGGTGCATGATGTCCATATGGTGTCTCACCAATGGATCTGAACAAAGTTGAAATTTTACAAGTTTTATTTTCTAAATTGACCTCACAAATGCAAATCCAAATCAAATGTTTTGAAGATGAGAAATCTTGGTTATCCAAAAAGCTAATAAGGTTGTGTTTCAACATGGAGGATAGAAAGGCAAATGTTTTGGAAGTGTAATGCAACTTTAATGCAATGGAAGCTAAGTGTCAACATTTATGTGGACAAAAGACACAAAAAAAAAACTTATCGGTGCAACTTAATCTTTGATCAATTTGTTTACACTTAAGTAGCATGTTAAATAAAGTAATGCCAATTTTTGTTCATTGAATATGCAATTAGATTTGAATCTGCAAGAGGGGGCCAAAAGCCATTGATTCATTACACAATTAGGCATTATAGTTTATAAGTTATAGAACTATTGTCAATTTCATTTTATTTCAACATACTATGAGAATTCATGTATTTTGCAACTTGTCCTATGTAATTAAAGAATGTCCTTTAGAACTAGTTTTAGTTGCAAATTAGTTGCAACTTTGACATTTTTTAATTGCATAGGACAAGTTGCAAGGGACATGATTTTTCCTGATGACAATCCATTAATGTTGAATTGATTAAACTTGTGATGGCCTTTATGCTTGGAGGTAATGTATCAAGTTAGTTTAAGCCACTCAATTTACAAAATGAGGCCATGATGTTATCAGCTCAATGTTGAATACATTAAGTAATGTTGTAACAAATCTATTTTAGGTCTTTTGTGCCCTAATTTTTCTAGGTATTATGTTATTATCTCAATGTTGAATTCATCAAACAATGTTGTAACAGTTTTGTTCTAGGTCTTTTGTTGCCAATTTTTTTCATGTAATGCATTGAATTGGTAAATTGTTTTCTTCTAGGTTGATTGTAAGTGTGAAGACTCTAGAATTGGAAATACTGCAAAATTGTAACTTCAATGTGTTAGCCACGAGTTAGAAAAATCTTGTAAAGCTTTTGACATCCTTGCACAAAAGTTGCAACTTGTGGGAAAAATAATTGGAAATTTCAAAGGAACTTCTTGAGGACAAGACCAATTACAAGAAAGCTATCAAGGGTGAAGATGTCTTCCAAGATGCTAAAGTTGAATCTTGGAAGTTAAATTCTAATATTATTGAACTTCATAAATAAACATTTGGTTTGGAATAGACACAAAACGCAATGGCCAGCCAAGTGGCTAAAATGCGTAAAGGTGGTGGTTTGTCATTTTGGCCCAAACCAATTTTGCACCCAACTTGCCCACCAACCTCTAAAAATTCAATAGTTATACATGTGAAATTATATGGATTTTGCAACTAAGGGTACCATTATTGGGACATAGATGTGACATCATGTAAACATACCTACCACCCCTTTTGTTTGGGTGAACTTTTTAAGTTATAAAACAAATGTCTTGTTTGTGACCAACTATTACATCTTGATTGGTGGTGTAGTTGGGGTTTTGGGGAGGAAGATGATGAAGTCAAAGGCTTGTCTGATAAGTTGGGCTTACAGGAATAACATGAAGAGATTAAGTGGTCCCTGAAAGCAAAGTCAGCACTGCATTTTCCTACTTGTAAATAAGTGTTAAATTTCTTTTAATTTCCTTTGTTCTCTTCCATATTTGTTTAGTTTTGTCCTTGACGCGCTAAAATTCTATTCATCCCCTCTGTTGTTCTTTATTTGTTTAATTTAATCCTTGATGTGCTAATTTATGTTCATATCATTTGCTTTGTTCCTTATATGTTTACTAAAGTCCTTGATGTGTTAAATTCTATTAATGTCTTTTGTTTTGTTCCTTGTTTGTTTAGCTCAATCCTTGATGTGCTAAATTTATGTGTAGTTGTTTTGTTTTGTTTCTTATTTGCTTTGTTTTGTTTTAATGTGCTAAATTTTTGCCCTCTACTTTGCTTTGTTCCTTATTTTCTTACTTTAATCCTTGATGTGTTAAATTTCTACCCATCTTTTATATTCTCTTCCTTGATTAATTAGTTTAATCCTTGTTGTGCTAATGTAAAGCATTTAATCATTTGCTTCCTTACTTAACCAATTAATTAATCCTTGATGTGTTTGAGTTCTGGTTTGATTGATTAGTTTCATTAATCCTTGATGTGCCAACAACTTGCTATTTTATTTTTTGGCTTGATTAATTACCGAACAGCCTAGTAATATTTCAATGCATCAAGGATTGAAGTAATAAGTTGTTAAATGACATGCTTATATGGCACCATTTGATATGTCCTTTACTTACTTGTAGTGATGCATTTACTTTCAAGCTTAAGCAGAATAAACTAGGGAATATTAACACTCTTTATTGATTTAGACAAATGAAATCAACAAAGGCATATATTTACAATAGTCCTTTGGAGTTGGTGCCATTCACAGGTGGCCAGGGTCGCACGACATCTCTTGGATTTCCTACCAAATTATGAAGTAGATTCACCTTTGAAAAAAAGTGTTAAAATATAGATTGGTGTAAATGTTCAAGTTGGAAGCTCTAAGGGCAAGGCTCTACAAGAACAATTCAATTTGCATTTTGAAGAGAAAACTAGTTGCCCACAAGAAGCACATGCAAATGATTATACAAAGTTCCAAGAGAGGTGCATGGAGATGGTTGTTACACATGATTGCCCTATCATAAAATTGCCTGCATTATCAACTGGTTAGTTATTCTATATTAAAATCTTTTTTATGTTTGATTGATCTACATTTGGAACTTATATTTCATTGTAAAAAAAGTCCCATTTTGAACCTTATTTTAAGAAAATAAGTGGTTTTCTGTTATTAATTGTTTTGTTAAATAACTTGCTATTGTAGATGAGGTTTTGCCACCAAATGATGTTCCACAAATACTCGGTGAAGAAATGGGAAGAAATTGTAACACTATTTTAGTTGTGGAGAATTATAGAGGGAAAGTTGTAGTTGCAAAACAAACTAGGTACACATTCCCAAAATGAAAAGCACAAGTTACAATGGTCATTTCAACTAACAAGAAAGTTGCCTCCTTGACCATGATCTCAAATGTTTCTTTTCCTTCAAGTGCAAGTGATATGAAATTATGCTCTTGAATTTTTTTTGTTTACTATGGCATGTTTAAATATGTTTTTAGGTGCATATTATTATTTATTATGTTGGAAAAAAAAAAAGGCATTGTTGAATCTGATTTAGTTTTGGTTGAAAATCATTTGAATTCAATCCAACAAATGCAAATTCACATTGGCAGATTTACAAATTTAAGGCCCTTTTGAGTTCATGGAATGGGCATGATATTCACAAAGATTATTGATATAATGTTTCAAAAAAAGATTCTGCAAGTGAACAAGAAGAGTGTGATGCCACATCTAATGATACAAACATCAAGAATGCCAACAAGAAACGTTGGGCTCCAAAGCCAAAACAACCCAAAAAGCATTAGGGTACACAACTTGACAAATGTGTTTGTACCAAAAGGCAAGCTAAAAAATAAAAAAGCCTTGAGTCATTAAAGCATGACCTAAAGGAATGAAATTAACATCCTAAAATACTCTAGATAGATTAGGTTGTGGTATCATGTGAATATGAAATATGCCATGTTCTAGTGTTTGGTATAGATCCAAGCACAACTTCTATTTTTTATTTCTAGTCCTTTGTAAATTAATGTATGTAGCATATGATGTGCTTTATTTAAATGTTGAAAAGCCACTTCTTTAAACATAGCTAGCTACATTTTGACATTATCTTGCATGTTTGGCAAAGAAATCTATATGTTAACCATAATAAGTTATGGCACCTTGAAAGCAATTGGCAATTTTGTTTTGACAATTTTTTAGGCTTAAGACTCTTTTGCATTGATTTTCATTTGCAAGTGCCATAATCCAAAATTGCAACATTTGTTATTTTTCACAGTGATGGAATGAATTGATCATCAATTTGTATCACATTTGTATTACATATGTTGATGGAATTTTCAATGTCTATAGGCCCTTCAATTCACTACTTGGAACATGTCATATTGCAATAATAGACATCCCTTGAAGTGTCTTCTAGTCCACTTTACTAGAAGAATTACCAAAAGACACATCTTTGGAGTTAAGCTAGAGTGTATGTAGATTGTTAGCTAGCTACATAAGTTAGTAGGAGTGTATGTAAATACATAGAAGCCAATCCTAATGACTTATGTAAATTTACATATAGTCATAATGAGTTATGGTTGTATGGTTATATAAGGCTTCTATTTATGGGCATATGGTGTATTTGAATGCCACATAAGCATATGTTTATTTAAGGCTTATGTGTATGGCCATTTGGTGGCTGCAATTCTATTTGTGGATTCTTTTGTGTATGGTAATTCAATGGTAGTTTAGGTGTGTACACTTTGTTTTAAAATTGGCCTATAATTAGATCCTACAATATGTTGAACTCTTTGTACATGTTGCAAGAATTGTTGAGGTTTTTTTTGTGTTCAAAGGAAGTTAGAAGTCACGAGTAGGTGAGGGCCTTTTAATGATGTTTTAAGATAAATTTGTTCAATTGATCATGAAAGAAAATTTGATCTATGATTTATGTATGTTCTATCCATTTTGAAATACATATGTGAAGTTCCATAGCCAATGCAACGACACTATGTATAGCCTCCACGGTTGTTGGTTTAGCTTGTATAGATCACCCCAAAAAAAACTATCAAAAGAAAACACATTATTAAATGCAGGAACATGTATCCAATAATATCCACCTAAAAGAGAGGAAGTAGTTTATTGAATGACACCATTCAACTTGTCGAAAAAAGTGAGTACATACATTTGAAATTTATTCTAAAGCAACTTCTTTATGCTACGTTTTACCTTTGTAAATGGTCTTGTTTATTGCAAACATTTGATGTTGTCATGGGTTTGCACCTAAGCTTTATAATATAGCTTCATAAGAAAAATTCCAATATAACCCACAATGAGATCAAACAAACTTTTTTCATTGAACATTCTTGACAATTTAAATCATATCAGCAACATTTGAACTTCGGCAAGGATGTAAACACCTTGATATGACAAACATGACAACTATCACGATTATTTGGGTTGGCCCAAAAGGTTAATCATTATGTTTAAATGAACTCAAATTAGTTAATTAATGTGAAACAAGTTAAGGGTATTTTGAATTGATGTTTTATTTTCATTAAAGGTGCTTGAGATTGATATTTCTTGAGTTTAGTCTTTTGTGCCTCACCTTATTTATCATGTTCATTGATATGGTAGCACATGACATCTTGAATTTGAAACTATTGTTTTCCTCCTTGTGGAAAATGGAAGAGTTAGTGTTTGGTGATTTGCATGGTAAACATTGTTTGTAGCAAATTTCATTTAAAATATCTTCTTGAGTTTTGGATGGTTTTTATTTTTATTCTTATCAAAATTTAAGATTATGAACTTAAAGTTGGTGATTCATGCTTGAATTGAAATTATACCTTTAAAAACATGCAAATGGTTAGACTTGTTTTTATAAAATACAAAGAAAGGAATGAAATAACTTGAATACCACAAAGGCATGAAAAACATGAATCCAAACTTTGCTAATAAAATATTTGAATTGCAAAATGTAAAGGATTGGTCAGTTTGAGCATGTATTTGATTGTCGATCCTTTAGGGTGACCCAAAAGTATTGTCCTAAGAAATTTTTTGTAGTTTTTTGGGTGGAAAATACCATAAATAACACTTTCAAAATGATTATTACATTTTACTAAATGGAAAATGTTCTTGAACACAATAAGAAAACAATGATTTCAAAAGTTGGATTAAATGCAATTGGTTTCACATGGTATTTTATAAGTATTTTATGTTTGTCCAAAACAACACACCTTCATTGGATCATATGAAAATGCTATGCTATTTAAATAATTTTGTGCAACAAATTAGGCCGTGAATAGGTAACATATATGTGCATCTTTTGATATGTGCATTGGCCTTAATAAGATCAACTACCCACTAGGATATTTATAACTTGATTGAATTGAAAATGTCCACCTTTCAAAATACATGTTTTTTATAGTTTATGACATTGTGTCACCTTTCTATTTTTTCAAAATGATTTGTACTAGTGTCTTGTAAAGTTTTCAAGTTAATTTTTTCAATGATCAAGTGGCATAATGACCAATTTGTTGACTTACATGTGGCATTTTCCTTACTCCTTCATGAATATTATGAATATTTGTTGGAAATAATAAAAGGCACCACACATTTAAAGTTTTGAATTGTGGTCCCTTAATTGATGATTATATAAAATACAAATTATGTGGATTCATTAAGGTTTTTTTTTTCTCAATTGTGGCCTTCATTTTGCAACTAACCCATGGGTATTCCAAAATATAGAACCATTAAATATTACATTATTTTTGTGCCACCTTCAAAAAATTGGCACCCATTTATTTAAATTGTGTCGTATACAATTTTTTCACCAAAATCACCCAATCAAACTATAGGGTCAAAAAACATATCCCAACGATTTAAAAAATTAAACACCTTAAGTTGGGATAGTCTTATATATCTTCTTGACCATTGGCGAAAAAGGACCCATCAATGGTAATTAGCCCAACCATTTGTTGATGAAGCCATTTTTGTAACCCCATGCAAAAGTTCAAATTTTAAAAAGAATGCAAGCTTCAAGAAAAAAATTCTTTTTGCTTGAGATTTTGTCACACAATATCAAAAGAAGGTGTAGATTTGACAAGTGATCTTGTTGAAGTTAAGTTCCCACACTCCATGGATGGCAATTATGGTGTCATTGCAAACATGTGAAAAGTTAGCTTGATGTAAGACAACAATGGTGGTTGAAAGCAAGCACTCCAAACTCCATCACCTACACAACACAATTTTGTAACATCATTAACTAATTAAAACTTTCGCCTTCAACAAAATATCAAGAAATTATTTATAATGAACCAGAATTGTATAGAAACGGACAAGTGCAAAATGTGCAAAGTGAATGGATTAAGATCACATTTTTATTGAATTCCATTGGCAATAATGTTGCCACCTTTTAAAACCCGTAATTGTTTTACCAAATTGTCCTTCAAATTGAAATGGTTGTTTGAAATTTCAATTTCATTTATTCCTTTTGCATATTGTTCAAATTTTAACCCATACTTCATGCAAATGATTTGTCACTCAAAACAAGGCACTAAATCCAAAACATGTTCATCTTTAATAATCATATTATGCAAATCACATAGAATGTGTTCAACATCCTTTTTGCAAGGCTTGTGTTGTTTTGCAAAATGGCACCTCTTTTTTCCTTGAAGTTCATAAATGGTTGTCAAAAAGATGTTCCACCTAAGATAAATGCCATCCATTAACAAGTAGTACCAAGGGTATAAATGTCGTTCACTTTAAACCTAAATCCATTACCTACGCTAGACAACATGTTAACAACAAATAGGTTCATATCCAAACATTAAAGTTATTGTTACCAATTGGCAAATCAAAATAATAATGCAAACACTATGAGAAAATAATGTTTGTTACAATTAGGCTATTTAGTTGTAATTTAGTTCTATTGGACACTTTTTAGTTGCAATAGACAAGTTGCAATGGAGACAATTTTCTCATAGTGAAAATTCACAAACTATTGGAAGTAATAAAATAAAAATGATAGAACTATTTTTTATCTTTGTTAGTGAATTGACCTTGTTAAGCAATAAGACAATTCTTCTACATATAATGCATGTAATATAAAGAAACAAACATTATTGGAAACCCTTTAGCAACGTTGATTTCAAACTAATGTCAAAAATCAACCTCAATTGGTTGTTTGTTTTGATCCTTAAAGACCTCAAGAATCATACATGTAATTTTTTCAATGATAACATGGTCATTTTTTCTCCAAGATAATATTACTCCTCATAAGCGTTAATACAATGGCCATAAGCCATCATGCGAATCATTGTCGTGCATTTCTAGAGTTGCAATATTCCCATTTGGCCATAAGAATTGTTTTTTTTAATATATAAAAAAATCATGTGATATCATTAAATCCACCAAGTGCATAAACATACATTGATGCATGTGATACTATTGCCCAAACAACTTGTTTCATACATAGGTTTTTGCACAAGTAATCACACAAATTATTTCTTCTCTTTTGTTACTTTTCCCTTCTTAATGTTTGCTTTGAAACCTAACTAAAACCCACCATGGTGGATGTTCATCAAGCATAATCATAGATTGCAACATGTGAGTGATGGCATCTTTTTCATCATTGCTTCAATTCAACATACAAGTTCAAGTCACTATTGTTCCATTATTTGAAACACCTACAACGACATGAACAATGAACCATCACCTTGCAAATGCACAAACAAACCACAAAAAAACTAAATTGAATGTGTTGGAACTTTGATGTTTGTATCAAATGTGTGAATGAGTGAGAGAAATTGAGATTAGAAATTGGGATGGTTACAGTTGCTCAAGACACAACAAACAAAAGAAACATTGACATGATCTAGCTTGCTTAAGACACAAGAAAGAAAAGAGACGATGACATGATGCAACTTGCTCAAGAAATGACAAATGAGAGAAAGACGATGATGACAACTAGAAAATGATGATGTGGATAGCGAATGATTTGAGCCCAAATGGCAACCCATCATTTCGGCATGTCAATGTCTCCACTACTTTTAAGGTATGGTGTGGTAAAGCAAGTGATTGGTGGAGATGCTCTTAGCACAAACTCTTAAAACAATTGGAAAAACCATATGACTTTTACATATTTAGTGATCTTGTTTGAAAGTCCAAAATTTGTGAAAAGCTTGGTAACATGTACCACCTATTCCACAAGTGGCCTCTCCTACAATTCCAAAAACTTAGTTACCCAATGACACATCTTATTAGCCACCTCTCAAGTTTCAACAATCCTTGGAAGTTGGAACCATTCACCACGTCCCTCAAACCAAGAAAGTTTGAAAGACACTGAAGATGTTGTTCCCCCAATCCCAAGCTCCAACAAAATTACTCACCAATACTCTTTAGTCAGTAGCATTAATATGGAATCTGTGTGTACTTAGTTAGACGACTAATTGAAGCGTGGATCTGCAGGGGTGGATGCCAGATGGGTGGAATACTAAGCAGGTGAGAATTTGGAAAATGCAGCATGTAATAGTATCATCTTCTTTCTACATGGATCCAGAATGAAGGTAGTAAGTAATTAGTAGTCTTCCCTTGTTCCCATATACTAGCCCATGAACGAGGGCCTCCAGCATCTTAAAATGAAGTCAGTTTGGGCACAAATTCCAGAAAGCTCATACACAATATATATTCTGGTTGAGTGCTTTTTCTTTTATTTTATTTGGCACAGTTTCGTCTTATAAATAAACGATCAAGACTGAAGACTCAAGAGGCTAAAAATATTTGGTCACACAAAAGTATTGAATTCCTCAGAGATGATAAGCTGCTATCATGCGGATCTGGTCCGCTGTTGCCTTTAATAGATGAAAATTTGTCATGTTTCCAAATTTCCAACATTATTCTCTCTTGTTAAGTAATAATAAAAGATTCCTTTATTAGGGCTGTAACTAATCCTGATCACTAAGGCAAGGATAATTGATTGTTGTCATCTTAAGTAGTGCAGTACTATGATAGACCTTGGATTGTCATTTTGCTTATAGTCGGAAAAAGATGGGGTGACTATTTCTTCTGTGGTGTTGCACTCTTGGGAACCACTCTATCACTATTTTTTATCATGGAAAACAACATTGCTTTGAATTGGATTACTTATCATTCCTGACCTTCTTGGTCTTAATTTTGCAAGAACCAATATTGTGTCTTGCAATGGATGGCCATTACACATTCATAAGGGAATCTGTGACTTTAGCATGCACTTTCCAGTGAAGTGTTCAGTTCTCAGCTCTGTGTGCATCATCTGTGCACCTAGACATCTTCACATCAGAGTAACTTCAATCTTCAACAATTAGGTACAAATTCATTTGCCGAAACAAAGTGTTTAAACTTTTTCAAATAAAAGTGTGCCATTCGCATTGGTATGTGATGGCTTTGGTCAATGACATACGCTTATTGAAAACTCACCCCAATTGTAGTGAGTTTTCAAGTCAAGTCATGGATATATATACAAGGATGGGGTTCTTATTAGAGACTCTTTGCACACCATGACCGAATTCTTCCTCTTTTTAAAAGAAAGTTTGGACTTCTATGAGCTAATATCTCCAAAGATGATACTCTCCAAACTTGCGATTAATTTTTTTGCGGGGTGAATTTTTGCAAAATTTCCATTACATTACAAGATAAAACTTGGGAAACATGTTTTTTCAGTGTAACAAGTGCTTTTTTCAGCAAAAATTCACCAATTTTGGGAATAAAAATGAATTATTTTGGGGGAAAAGACAATACTAACTGCCAAATACTTAGTCGTCATCAAGTCTCTTTTTAGAAAACAATTAATTTGAAAGATTGCACCAATTCTATTCATTTTAGCAGAAATGATCTCAGAATGGTTAAAAGATGCAGGAGATTCAGTTCAATGAAGATCAAGCAAGTTGCATCCGCTCAGCACCGCAGATGGGGAACGTTCATTCTTCAGTGTATATCAACGACATGTCAAAATGGTGATGCGGATGACTGATGGTGTCACCAAAAGAATTGTGTGGTCTTGATATTGTGACACCAATGTGGATGAGATCTAGTAAGTTCATCAGTTTAGGGTTTAGGACCCCTGCGAATGAGGTTCTCATGAACCACATCCTAAGTGATGATGAATTTTTCATGGTTATAGGTGGTAATGAAGGAATAATTTCCACTGTTGGAATATTGTAAAACACTATATGGACAGAAATGTGATATGGGGTGTGGGTGGAGATGCTCCACCATTTAATATTCAAATCTATATAGGTTTCATTTCATACTGGTGGCAATTTTCACCTATAATATTTCACAGCTTGGGTGGCACCCTCATTGGTACCTTGACCTTTTTGAGTGAGGCCTCAGAGGATTAAGCCCAAAAAATGTTAGATTTGAACTCAGGCTCCAGAGACCCTGATTTTGTTGTAAGTATGGGAGACTTGTAATACTTAGAGATAATTTAAATGGATTTTGAGATTTTTACCATGCTACCAATGTGGGTGCTGGTTCACCCAAAGGACATATGCGTTGGATCTCATAAGAACTCCAGAATTCAGCATCTTAAAGTGAAAGTAGTCTTAGGATGCGTAACCTCTCAAAGACAAGAGATGAGAGCACCACGTAAGCCTCATACATTTCCAAAAGGAAGCCCTATTTTAATGGGACATGGGAAGTTTTTGGTCTTGCACGCTTGGGCTAGCATCCAAAGCAAGTTGATTTGAACTTAGATTGAATACACTTGTATGATCTCTTTTGTCCCTATTCCCTTGAATAAGGAGGGTCGTCTAACCCCAGAGCTTGGACCTTTGTTGGGAGCTCCTTTCATAAAATATCTTTCTTTGCTGAGGGCACTGGGTAGGCCGATGGTGGTACAGAGGGTGTATTTTAACCCCAACTCAGCGAACCAAAATGAGGTGAGACATAAGGTACTATGGAACAGGCCAGGTAGGGCCCATTCCACCTAGGAACGTATGGATTCCATTGGGGCGAGAACCCGTTCCGTCAGGGGAAACGGGTTCTTTAGGAGCTCGTTCTAAAGAGTTCCCCACTGTTTGATCCACAGAACAGCATTGTTCCCTATAGTGTTTCCTCACTGTTGGTTCATATAACAAGGGGAACTGGCAAAACCCAAAAGTGGAACGAACAGGATGACCACCTGTCCCACCTAGGGAAAAAACCTCAAAAAAAGTACCTGAATAAGACACCAAACCGGGTTCCCTTCCAAAAGCAGGTGATTAAATCCTCACAAGTTGCCTCTGAGCATATTTCTCCTCGGGCCACCCACTAATCTGCAATAAAAGTGCAAGTACACTAATGGAAGATTCCCTCTGAAACTGGGGTTGGACCCCTACATTTGGCCACCATCAAGTTCACAAAGCCAAACTCTAGAGGAGGCCTCCACCATCCGATCTCAGATACTCAAATCGGACTTAGGGCAAGTGTGCACCTGTTTTGTTTTCAGGCTGCTTGGAAATCCAACCACACATCTTCAAGTTGCTCAATTTGTCCAGCACAACGACCACTTACCAAATAAATGTCTAAACTAAGCAAAGGCCACGCACTGATTATATTTGGTGGCGAGTTTTTTGCCATTTTGAGAAAAATAATATTCGGTTGCAAATTGCGAATTGTTAAAACATGTTATAAAAAAAATCATCACAAATCGCCACAATTGACTATAACATGAAAGGATGCTTAAGATGTCCTACTTTTCATATTTTGAGCATCACCAAATTTGGATAGATATAATTATGGATGATTGTCACTTGAGCAGCATCACAAAATTGAAAAAAAAGAAAGAAAAAAAAGAGGTCCATGCCATAATATAACATTCATTTTATTTCATTTAAAATATATTTTCACTTTTTATTACTTCATTTATTACAACACAACACATTAAATTCCTCAAAATTTGAATAGAATTATAACTAAACCAAAATTGCATTATAGCAAAATAAAATGAGATGAATAGCAATTGGAATACATATGTGAAATAAGTGGAACATAAAATATCTTTGGCCAGTTCCCATCCAAGTTTTAGAATATTTGGATAGGAGATTGAAAATTTGGTTGGAATTCAAGTTGGCTCCAAATTGTGCAATTGATATTTTGCTGAAGCTGAAACCAAAGGCTAGATCAAGATCTTGCCCCTGTTTTAATAGGTCGAAATTCTTTAGCTATATGCTATATAAGAAGTTTTAAAAAAAGAGCAACAACCAAACCTTGCTTTGTAAGCAAGTTATTAATTTTAATTGGCTGTAAATAATAAATAATACATTATCTTTTGTCTTCAGTGTTATGCACACTAATTAAGAAAAAATAAATTGTAATTCTAATTGAGTGACATATAGATGGAATTGAACTCGATCTGTAACCAGACTAGGCTTCAAATTATTTGAGAAGTCTTTGGAGTTGGAGGTTGAGTAAATCCAAAAGAAAACCGTTATTGTGAAAACCTTACACAAAGTTCTAACAAGCCTCCAAAATAGAAACTAAAAAGTTAAAAACCAAAACCAAATGTTCCTTTCAAAATCATGAACCGGACAATGCTGGTTTGTTAGTACATGAGACAGGTGCTCATTTGCTGGTTCCACTTTTGATTATGCCAGTTACACTTCTAATGTGAATTGGCCACAGTGAACCAGCACCCACCAGTGCAGCGTCCACTGGATGCCCATTATCACTCAGTTGTGGATGAACTTCAACTGAGTTAATATTTGGTTTCACCTTGGTAACCAATTCTGTAAGAAATAGGTCTTAAACATAGGCAAATAGGTACGAAAATAGGTAACTACTAAGTAACTAGATGGTTTATACATAGGTAAAGGCTGTTTTTACTACTTACCTAATAACAACCTGCTTGTGGGTTGCTAGTGGGTAGGTAGAAAAACAAATAAAAGCAACTGCGCTAACCACCATGGTTAGCTAATGAACTGGAACCCAACACAAAACTGTTTCATGACCACTTACCATTCATCCTGCATGGTGCGCTGGTGGGGCTGGTTCACTGTGGATGAATATGTGAATCAACACTGGGGAACACTGCAATGATGTGAATCAACGGTGGGGGAACACCGTTTAGAAACCCTGGTAGAACCAGTGACCTCCTGACGGAACGGTATCACGTTTACTGTGCTCACTGCGTTCGTAAGTGGAACAGGCCTGTTCCATAGTACTTATACAATCATCCTACTAAGTTACTCTGATCCATGCAGGGCTCTGGATCGCTGCTCTGTCTGAACTGCTCCTTTAGATTATTATAGAATTGGTTTGATCCTATGAACTGAAAAGGAAGTCTGCCCCTGTCAACCCTACTCCCCATGTATAGACTGTAGATGTATACTACTGCTCACTGGTTACTTTTTAACCCTCCCCTGGGCTATTAGTGTACCAAGAGAGAAAACCCTGTATATACAAATATATATAAAAACAAGGATGGAAATCCATCCACAATATGTAAAAGGCATGTCGAAGCAAATGTAAATACGCAAGAGGAAAACCAAAACAATCAGTACAGTAGTAATGAAGTAGAAGACCTAAGAGGGTGTTGAACAGGCTTGTATTTAGGTGTGAAGAAAAAATGTTATTGCCAATGAAAAGTGCTGGATTTGGTTGTTTGATTTTGGTTATTTAGTTATCTTGAGTGAACTTAGAGTTAGATGTGTATTAGGGTTTGCTAGGTTTGTGAAAATTTTAGAGGACCAATGGAAATGGTAGGAAGGGATCATTATTTTCAATGTCCATTAGAATAGGCTTGTGCATACATGAAAAGAATTTTTTTTTCTCAGGCCAATGCGTTTGCCGGATTTGATGGTTTGAATTATTTTCTTAGTTATTTTGAGCGAAGTAAGAGTTCCATTTGTAAGAGCTATTTGCAGACAGGGTTCTTGTGCATTACTTGTGTGCTTCTTTTCCTTCTTTTTTTGTCTTTCTTATACAGGCAATGACCATTTGTTGTTTTCATTTCTTTCTTTTAAAATCATGCTTCAGCCTTCTGTCGCAAGATCTATTTTAATAAATAAATAAAGATATCTCACTTATTTCCTCTCGTGGAAACTTAATTAGACTTTTGTCTGAGACTGAAAATTAATTAGCTAAGGATCACAGTGACAATAGTTAATAGTTATTATTATACATGGAATCGTGCCACTACTATATACAAGTAGGATATCTATGTAGGTACTCTTAATCTTTTTCAGCATCGAGCTAGGGTTTCAGCATCCGCCACTCGTGTCGAAAGCAACAGCCTTGTACCGAAGGGGTGTTGGCTTATTGATATAGCCCCTGTCTGGGACCTCAAAAAAGGTTCTGGGTTCAAACCCACTGGTGAGCAGGTGAAAGACATGCCGGCCCACTGCAGCTGAGCTTGACTTGGGGGTGCCAATGGCTTGTCAGGTCTGGTCTGCTGCTGTTGTGCTTTCAAAAAGAAGAATTGCGTGGTATTTATGGATTTGTACTTATACTCTAGATACATTTGGCGGCAGACAACCCTTATGTTTGACGGAAGAACACGTATACTTAAATTAGAGTGGCTCTTGAAATCAGTAATTAGATTCTGAAGATTTTTGTATCTGTGAGTGTTCTAAAGAGTTCAAGGTTTCTTCCACAATTTATATCATATATGAGATCCCCCTGCGATAAAGTGAAGGAAGTAGCTCATAATAACACAACGAACGTTCCCCTAGAGTAGATTAATTGCACACTGAAGACTTCCAAAGATCACACTTTCTTCATCAACAGCCCCTTTCGATCCTTCAAATTTGTACTTTACCCAGATACAAAATTAGCAACATGTATTTATTGGAGGCAGTACAAAAGTATTGCTTGCTTCTTTTTATCCTTTTCTGCCCTTGGTCTGAAACATTTTTTTTCAAAAAAGATAGATACTCTCTACACTCACTTTTGGGGTCCTTTTATGCACGTTTTCGAATTTGTGATGCAACTTAGAAAATGTAAGGTCCAATATAAGATTCTAAGTAGGATTGGAAAGTGACTATTACAATAGTAAAACACTCCTCTAGATTCAGAATCACATAAAAAGGGCAGATGATTAATACTTATTAAGAAGCACTATGTCAGCATTAATGTAAATGGTTGGAAATAGGTTGCTGGTGGGTGCAAGTTCTTACCTCCCTGAAATTGTGGGTTCAAATGAGACTAAGGAAAAGGTGGAACCTTTTGGGTCCTTTTAAGGAGGACAAATGTTGATTGTGAAGGACACGAAATATGCCTTATATTTTACACGAGGCTCTGTAAATAGTCTACAAATACAGTTTATTAGGAGACTGCTAGTGTCTCTCCTTACAAGAGTAGGTTGGAGCATTCCTCAAATAAGGGCCCTAGGGAAGGCATAGTTGAACCTAGTGTTACATTTCAAGAATAACTTCACTTGTTGGCAATGACACAATGTAAAGCACAAGGTGAATCATGAATTAATCATTTGTAGACCACAAGGGGCCAATGGATGCATAGATGATAAGGTAACAGCTCCTCTATGTACAGAAGCACCGAATGTCAAACCTTTTCATGCTTCCTAGAACTATTAGTGGGTGCTTGAGCTAGTAGAGAGTAGCAATTAACCACTCTCACACTAACTGTGTTGTAAAGCATTCATAAAATTTGTGCATTAGGGTTTTAAGTACCATTAGTTACACATGGGGTAGTTGATTTTGATGTTCTAACACACCTAAGCTTTCTGATAATTAACAACTATGATTATATGGTATATGGCCCAAAGAAAACTTAAACTTATGTCTTTCTTATTTATGGTTTTCCTCCAAACTTCCTTCCACTTTATATTATAAGTTGTAGGTAGCATGAAGGGCTATTTCTCTAGGATTTTGCAATGTTGTGAAATTTTTGTTGTTCAACAACTTACAAGCTTTTTAACTACATGTTCCATCAATGCATATCCATCTACCTAGGTCCACTAATCACACATGGTTAGAGTCCAAAGTTTTGCCCTTCCAAAAAAAGGTGAAATGGAATTTGTTCAAGCTTTTGTTAACTATGACAATACAAGTTTTTTACCATTTCCCCTTTAACATCAATAAGTTTTTTCCTTTAGTCTTTTTCACAAGAATGAAGGTGTTTGAATATTTTTTAGGCTGAAAACTTGTAACTCCTTGAAGATGATATGGTCTTTGTCTATGTCATCACACT
>Ga0209208_10004589_pt1 | contig 19539 bp, 17 predicted proteins | sample S1TSphfallax_3_FD_187694 | JGI IMG/M metagenome (GOLD analysis project Ga0209208, IMG submission 187694) | Host-associated microbial communities from peat moss isolated from Minnesota, USA - S1T2_Fd - Sphagnum fallax MG (SPAdes) (version 2) | ecosystem: Host-associated > Plants > Peat moss >... | reverse complement strand
TCTATATCAAGTTGTCCTCAATCACCAAGCAATTGACAAATTTGTTAGGAATTCATTAGGACCAAAATTCACCTAATTCACTACAAAACCTAGTGAATTCATTAGTGGATTTGGACTCTTTATGTACTAGTAACACCATATTAGTTAAAACAATTAATGTACAATAATTTAGGGTTAGTGAGCAAGCTTTTTCATATTGCATAGAATCTCACATATTTCATGGGACACGATCACTTGTTGTTGTGGTATGTGAAGGTATTGCCCGTCCTAGATAACCTTTCTAGCGGAGGATTTGCCATTTTGATGTAAATATTGTGTTTTTTGTTGTTATCCTAATGTAGATTTCCTTTAGTGGATATAGGTAATGTAGCATGGGGTTATAGATTCAAGTATTACCAATGAGTTCATTTTCATAGCAAGTGCATTTTTTATGAGAATATGATGAGAATATTTGTTATGTTGGTGTATGTAGTGAATAATCACAATTGAGTGTGTAGGAATTACATTCACCCATCCTTTGACATTTGTATTGGATATTGACAATGTAGGTATTGTAATTTTCTAGACTTTCTAGTAACCCTAACCTAAGTGATGAAGGGGCAAGTATTTGCAATATCTGCATATTAAAACCTTTACATATAATTGGTAATAGAAATTATATGGGAATTGCATGGACTTGGTTTTTTTGCATTTCAATTCCAATGGGACCATAACTTTATCATGAGGGTATTGCAAAATCTATGTCCATTTTCATTCAAGCTCCACCATAGTATGATTGGTCCATTGTATGCAATATCTTCATTTTTCATTTTTGATGTTGTGATGAAAAATATCTAAAAAAAGAAAAGTAAAATAAAATTGTGTAATATTTGCATTTGAGGCATATAATGTTGGTTAGATTTTTCATGTTTCACATAGTACCCAAATGTTGGGCATAAAATATGCATATTTAATGATAAAAAATAAAATGACAAAGATAGTTTTGAATTTAAAAAAAAAATTAAAATAAAGAAATTTAAAAATCGATTATGAAGAAGAAATAGAAAAAAAACCATTTAGAACAAGAAATTAAAAAAAAAAAACTTTAGAATGAGAAATAAAAATACAAGAAATTAGAAAATTAATTTAACATAAGAAAAAAAGAATTTCAAAAAAGAAAGTTTCATTTCAATCATAAATGGTATTGTTTTCATATGTGGGTATTGCATGTTGGGATTAGATCTTCAACTACTATTAGTATTTGCCATATTAGGCAATACATGCATATTATTCATATAATAAATATTAATTTTGGGAACTCCAAACCATTACAAACATGGTATTAAAACTTAAAGTTGACACGAGTATTGGAATGCCTAAAATTTAAACCCTCAACTTTTATATGTAAATTTAACCCTCCTTTAAAATCATATGTTTTACATTAATTTTCTTATGATTTAATTGATTGAATTAAATAATCATTGAGAATATATATATATATATAAATTCCTTAATTATTTGTTCTAACTAAAATCAACATTATTTTTTATGTCCTTGATTGATTTTTATAAAAAAAATATTGAAGTTCATTTTACACCTTGTGGATTCCATTATTATGTTTTCCCTCTAGAAAGGTAGAAGTTTAACTATGAAAGAAATAGGTTTACTTAAAATATAGAAAGGTTTTGTTGAAAGGTATAGATTTAGCCAAAAATATAAAAAAAAGTTGTTGGGAGGTAAAAGTTTAGCCAACAAATAGAAATGTTTTCTTGAAAGGTCAAGGTCTAACCAAAAAAAGATATAAGTTTTGCCAAGAGAAAAAAAATTAGCCAAGAAGAAATATAAGTGTTGCCAAGAGTTAGAAGTTTAGCCAAGAATATATATAGGTTTTAAGTTTTGCCAAAAGATATAAAATTTGCCAAAAGTTAGAAGTTTAGCCAAGAATAGATATAGGTTTTGCCAAAAGAAATAAGTTTAACCAAGAAAGGGAAAAAAAGAATTTTAGCCAAGAAAAGATATAGGTTTTGCCAATAGAGAAAAGTTTAGCCAAGAAAGGATATGGGTTTTTCCAATAGAGAAAATTTTAGCCAAAAGGATATGGGTTTTGCCCATAGAAAAAAGTTTAACCAAAAAAAAGAAGAGGTTTTGCCAATAGAGAAAGTTTAGCCAAGAAAGGATAAGGGTTTTGCCAATAGAAAAAATCTTAGCCAAGAAAGGATAAGGGTTTTGCCAATAGAGAAAATTTTAACCAAAAAATATATAGGTTTTGCCAATAGAGAAAAGTTTAGCCAAGAAAGGATATGGGTTTTGCCAATAGAAAAAAATTTAGCCAAGAAAGGATATGGGTTTTGCCAATAGAAAAAAGTTTAACCAAAAAAAAAAAAAGTTTAACCAAGAAAATATATTGGTTTTGCCAAGAGATAAAAGTTTAGCCAAGAAAAAATATAACTTTTGCCAAGAAAGAAAAGTTTAGTCAAAAAGAGATATAAGTTTTGGCAAGAGATAAAACTCTAGCCAATAATAGATATAGGTTTTGCCAAGAAAAGATAGAAAAGGTAGGTAAGGCATTGGTTGTTAGGTGGTTGGGTTTAAGGTTTAGGCCAAGAGAGAGGTCAATAGAGTAGGTAGGTTAGTAGGGTAACTAGGTGGGAAGGTAGTATGGAGGGTAAGGGTTGGGGAAAAATTGGCCCCAAGACAAAAGGTCAAAGATTAGTAGGCAAAAAAATTGATTGTGGTAGAATGTTGCTTAATGCAGGGTGAAGAGGAGGATGAAAACCACAGCCCGTTCTGTGGATAGAACAGCCAACTGGTGCAATCATGGAGGTTGGTTCACTCTGGCCATCTTGTGCAAGTGTGTTGAGGTCCGTCGATAAAAATTGGTTGAGGATGAAAAGGGTGGACAGAGGTACGACAAAAACAGTAAAAGTTGGGAGTGAGGAAGACAAGAAAGTTGAACGAAGTTGGAATTCTACCAATAAAATATGGGGTTGAGAGCTTGTAGCAAGGATTGTAGGAGAGAGAGGTTTAACAACAAAGAGCTCCAAATTGGACTGCTAGTAAAATGGTTGGGGCAGGACACGAGCTACATCTAATAAAAGGGTATCTATGGCAGTTTCTTAAAGTTTCTTCACCAATTGTTATGTTTTCCTCCTCAATGTCTGGGGATGGTGAGTGTCTAAGAAGTTGCATTGGCTGGATGTTGAAGGTTGTCAACACTTGAGGCAAAAAGCCGGGAGGAAGGGTGAGATTCCATGTCATTGAACCCTGAAAAGATGCAAAAAGGTTTGCTGTTGTTCACATAGTGGTCATTTTTGTCTCAAGATGTAATATTCTATTAAGATTTCTTGGGTGCCGTCTTTTGTCTTTCCATGCTTCCATCCCTGCTCTAAAAATCATTTGCCAGCTTCCAAGGAGGACTTTCTCAAGATGAAATTGCTCTTGCTTAAGGTCATGCTCACAATGTTGGCACCAAGTATGCCATAAAATTCCGGCTAGAAGCAATTCCCAAGGAGTCTCAAAATTGAGAAGAGACTAACTGCCGTTACCTTGGAAAAATTCTGAAGGGTCCCATATGAAAGGTATCGGGGCAAAACCTATGGCAGTCTGCATAGTGTTAAATTTTTGCCATGCATTTGTCACCTAAGAGCAAGTGAGAATTGTTCTAATGTTTCTAGTGTTCCTATATTGCAAAAAGTGCAGTTTCTATGATGATCAATCCTCTTTCTCCATGCCCCGACTAGAAGGCCGTCAGCTAGAATTAGCCATATCATGGCAGCCACTTTCCGAGGAATCTAAGCATGCCAAATCCAAGCAAATTTGCTGGGTATCCATTGTCTAGTGACTATGATTCATTTGAACTAGTTTTAGGTAGGACAACTTTAGGTTTTCTAAGTTGTGCTTTGGACAGTTTCAAATTGAAATTTATTTAGTCATTTTTAAATAAAAAATGAAAAACTGTCTTTTCAAAATTATTTTTTCAACACCATAGTTATGAGCAAACTTTCAATATTTTTTGCATCCATTTGCATCTCATTTAATCAAATTTGAATTCAAATTGCATGCAATGTCATTAAACATTTTCATTTGAATGAAATTTAATTTTCTCAAAATCAATTCATTTTTCTGGGCCATTGATTGTCTTTAGTAGTGCACAACAATGTAGAGCCGAAGTATTATAAATATCTTGTATATTTTCAATCAAAACAAAATTAACAAGGGGTGTCTCACACTGTGGCCTTGCCATTTACAATAAAAAGTATCTTAAGGCAACAGAAGAATTGTGGAAACTCAAATATTTCACTATGCAAAAATATAACCTTCAAAAAATTCTCTAAAACAATCAAAATCCTTCAAGATATTATAATTCTACAACAAATTTCAAGTTTCAATACAAGTCAAAATATCTTCTTTTACAAATACTCATATAAAAATACACATATTACACAGGGGCCAAAATCCCTTAAGCTAGTATACTCTATAATAAATCTAAACACAATATCCTTGCCTTGGTAGTCAAGGCCAATAAAAATACGATAACCTTTATGTTGAAACAAATTCCAGTGGCGTATGATTTTTATTTCCGAACCAATTGCAAATTTGGGTACAAAGAACCACCAATTTTGCCAAATTTTCAAGATCAAAAAGTGAAAGAAAACAAAACACTGATCAAGAAATCAAGATTCAAAGCACATAAAAAAATAGAAGAATTGAGACTCCAAGCTTCACATATAACCTTTAATGTACGTAAATTCTTATATAATACAATAAAGCACTTGGAGAAATTTCCTATGTGTATTTGGAGGGCCTCCAGCATCATTTTTTTGGGTGTGAAAATTTGTCAAAATACGAAATGTTTTTCAAAAAAAAAGCATATTCAGTCACAATATTCTCTCTCTTTGATTGGGAACAATCATCAAACTTCAAAAAAATATTTTGTTAAATTTTCACCAATTTTGGACTCTGACTTTAGTTTGGTAGCATCATGAAAAATAATTTTCTTATTATTTGGATAGGTTCTAAAAAACTGTTGCCAATTAATGCTAAATCCCTCTTGGTATGCTAGCCATTGATGCAACATCAGAAAAATGAAAAATATATCATTGACCTCAAATAGTCATTTGGCAGCACTGATTCACTTTTTTGGCGAATTTGTTTTTTAATTTTTTAAATTGCAAAATTTTCTTTTGGGTGGTGGTTGATACAGGTCTCTCCAGTAGCTTCCTTATTTAAGGGGTAGGGTGTTCTTTGCAAGGGGTACTAGCCCAGGCCGAAAATGGTGAAATTCTTTTGCGAAGAGAAATGCCATGCAGCCAATGGGAAGGCCCAAGCATGCACTGAAGGCGCCTTGCTTTTTATTCCTTTTTTCCTTCAAGGCGGGGGGTGGGTGGGGGGGAGAAGGATTTTTTTTCATTTTTCCTTGGTTCCCAATGTGTTCCAACTATGTTCCCTTTAGGTTCCCAATGGGTTCTCAATATGTTCCCCAAGTTCCCAATGTGTTCCCCAACATGTTCTTCATAGCACCTAACTTTTTTCCCATATGTTTTGGCAAATGTTGTCCTCCTTTCACCTATATAGGTGCGCCAAAGCGGATGAACTCTATACTTCAAAACAGAACCTTCTATTTTGGAGAGCCTCCATACTTTCATTTTTATAGTGATGGGCAAATCAAATCAGCTCGTTGCAAGAAAAAATAATTTGAACTCCGGAGTCGCATCATCTAATTAAGTCAAAATCTGTCTGGGGATGCTGGCCTCTGTTGCTACCGTACAAAATTGGATTTTTTTTTATCTTGAAAAAATTAAACAATATAAAAATAAAAAACACACTGGCCCCAAGTATACCCCCTGAAATGCACCTCTGAGAAAAGAGGAGGGTTAAGGTCCCTCACACCGCTCCGCCCTGGGAGTCTGGATTTGTTTTGGCTTACTGTAAGGTTTCGCCTCATGCTTTGAGTCAGCATTTGTTTTACTGGCAAGTTTTCACCAAATTTCGACCTATGCAAAGAAATTTTCATGGAAAAAAATGACGGGAATTCACCAGATTTCGAAGAAGCTAAAACATTCAAATCATCAGAATTCTATGATAACTTCTAGTAGGTAGCCACAAGACAACATAGAAACGGTTCTTTTTTTTTCCACTTTCATATCTAACATGTAGCCCAATTTGGCTAAATTATTTTCTGGATGATTGCCACTTTGACTACATGACAACATCCTTAAAGAAACCCTGCTTCTAGTTGAGTGAGGCTGCTAGCACGTGGGGGTTTTAAGAGAGGTGCTTCCTCAAGCTTCCTCTGCTCGATTCTCAAGGTGACACTTTTGGTTCTATAGGGTGTAAGGTCTAGAAATAGGTCTTCTCCTCCAGTAGGAAGCCTGAGGAAGCACCTCTCTTTAAGGAGTGATATATGTTACAGGGAGTTGGAGCAGGAATTGCACACTTGCAATTTCATTGGAGGAGAAGACTTATTTCTAGACCTTACACACTAGGGAAGCTTGAGGAAACACCTCTCTTAAAAGGATTTAACAGAGAGGTGCTTTCTCAAGCTTCCTCTGCTCGATTCTCAAGGTGACACTTTTGGTTCTATAGGGTGTAAGGTCTAGAAATAGGTCTTCTCCTCCGATGAATTTGCAAGTTTGCAATTCCTGCTCCAACTCCCCGTAACATATATCACTCCTTTGAAGTTTGATTCTTGGTTCACTAGCTTCTTCTCTTGCACATGATTTTATCGCTACTGTCCCTCCTGAACAACTTCTTCATCTTCAACACTTCTTTTCTGGCTACAACGACGTCTATACCCAGTGAACTTTGTTTGCTGTTGCAGGACAAGCTGCAGGAGGAGGGGAGGAGCTGCAGCACTACTGTCGATCATCTGCTGCTGCTCACAAATTGATTATGAAGTCTCCACCCAGCTCGGGATCACGTCCTCCTCGATTCATGGCACCGGTTGCCAGCTCCAGCCATGAGCTCCAGCTGCTGATTCCAAGCGCGCAGTTCGATGTTGATGATCCACATGCGGAAGTTCTGATCCTGGTTTTCCTCAGTCTCGTGCTCTTAGTGCGACTGGGAAAAGAGTTCGTAAAACTCCTCCGGTATCTTCTGCTGCTTACTCGAGATTTTGCTGCACGTGGGCGGGAGCCAATTATCATGCCTCCCCGTGATGCTCAGTTACAGGCAGTCGCAGAATCAACGATTGTAGAAATCATGGGTGAGTACTGAATAGTTACTATGATCGATTTCATAGCTGGAGAAGATAACGAAGAAGATTGTTATGTAGTCCACAGTTAGCTGATTCGGATTACACTAGAATGTCGGATGATGCAGGCCGCGTAATGGACGTCCACATGTGAGTGTGTAGAATCACTACCCCCCGATCTGAGACTTACCAATCAAAGATTCTTGTGGGTCTCCCTGAATTCGTTTCTAATGGTGTCTCTGGGTAATTGTCTTTGCAGGAATTGGAGAAAGGATGCAAACGGCGAGGAGACAAACGTGGAATAGATCATGAACAAGAACTGGCATTTTCAAAAATGTTGTCCTTGAACAGATCCCAGTCAGGCTAAGGCTTATAGCAGGAGCACATGTATTATCTTTCATATACAAAGACTATAAATACAGATGAGACAAAAATTCGTGAAACAAATTTTTGCATAGGAGTTGAAAATTGAGTTGAACCTGGGCTATGAAATTTTTTATCAATGTTTTCTCACAAGAAAACCCCTGCAAAACACCCATAAACGTTTGCTATGATTCTAGACATTTCTGGAGCTTGGACACTGTATTAAAATTTTTTCAAAAGAAGAAAATCAGATTACATCAGTAATTTTCCAATACACCAATTTCTATGTCATTCATGTCAAGTTATACTTGGTGCATACAACATATATCACATGTATATCTATTTGGTTAGATGGAACAACTGCTTGTATTTAGAAATAGAGAATACAAAGTGACCCAACCTGTTGGAATCAGGGTTTCTTTCCCCAGTTTTGTGAACTAAGTGGGTTGGTGATAGAAGTCTTAACCAAAATTGGAAAGAATTAGGATTCGTTGCTAATGTGTTGGCACATGTTGGAACTTGTTTCCTAATTATGGAGATTTTTTAATTTTTCCCCCCCTCAAAATCTGACAACTTTGAACTTTGTAAGTGTTTTTTCCAAAATAAATCTTTTGTTTGGTTGTTTGTCACTTTGAAATCTCCTAAAGGTTCCACCATGCCCCCACATCATGCTCTCAGTAGCTTTGGAAAGCTCTCAACAAGTAGTGCACTTGGTGGTTTCCTAATGTTTAGACCTATGGTGGAGGAGCTATGGAATATTGAACAGTTTTGTGATTAAAATATAATATAATCAAAACTTTAAAAATTAGGGCAATTGGGGCACACTTTTAGTACTTTTGGAAATTGCTCAATGAGTATGATAATATGGAGGTGATTTTGTAATTTTTAGACCTAAGGTGCAGGAGATATTATACTTGTCAAAAAGGAGGGGAAAGTTAGAATCCCGAGGAGGAAAAGCTTAGAATCCCCATGATTATGTGATAGGGATTTCCAACTCATACCCCCTTTTCATAGGGCTTTCAAGCACCTATTCCTCCAGTTATGGGATTTCAACTAAGTTAGAAATTTTTATGTGTTGTAAGTGTTTTTTTCCAGGAATTTTTGTTTGTAGCCAAAGTCATCATCATCAATTGGAAGCACTGTTTTTTTTGTTTTTTTTGTTCCAATTTTGTGGGTTCGAGGTGAATTTTTTTCCTTTTTACTAGAAATATTTTCGACTCCACACTAGAAAAACGAAAATTTCCAAAAACATTTAATTGCCACAGTGCAAAAAATTGAAAAAAAAAACCCCCTGAAATTTGGAAGATGCAGAAAAAGTGGCAATCATCAAAAGGAATATTTAGCCAAATCTGGCTATAAACCAGAAATAAAGTACGAATCTTTAATCATCCTTTTATGTTTTCGGCTAAACAACGAGAACCAAATATAAGAATCTGGTGATTTTTCTTTTTCTTTTCTTTTCCCCTCTTCTGGCGACTGAAACCTCCAAAATTACTTTTAGATTTTAATCTTTAATTTCTCTTTTTGGCAAAATTTCACCAGTCAAAACAAAGCTGATTCAGTCTAGCTTTTGGGGCTGAATCAGTGTTTTGTTTTTCAATTTTGTGATGTGGCTCAAGTGGCAATGGTCCATAAGCATATTTAGCCAAATTTGATGATATTCAAAATATGAAAGTAAGAAAATCTTTAGCATGCTTTCATATTGTAGGCAATTGTGGCAATTTTTGGCAAATTTAATATTCTAAAAATTCTAATTTTTAATAAGACAGAGAATGTGTGACAGAATTATTTTTTATAAATATTTTTCACAAAATGGCGAAAACTCGCCACAAAAATAAAATAAAATAAAATAAAATCACTCCACCGACCTACAAGTTTAGGCTCCTATCCAGGCTTAGTTTTGAGGTTTACTCTCCTGTCCATAAAAAAGACCCCTGCGAGTTCAATGTTTTTCTCCAGGCTTGGTTTTGTGGTTTAGACTTTTCTCCATAAAAAAGACTCCTGCAAAGTTCATTCATTTTATCCAGGCTTAGTTGTGTAGGTTACAGGTATATACCAGTGTTGTCTGGTTCTTCCTTTTTGAGAGAACCTCTGATTCAGTCTGACATTTTAAAAATTTTGTGATGATTCTCCAGGTACGGGTTTGAGCCAGGTTCTTCCAAAATTTGAACCATTTGGTCAAAGGTTTTATCACATTTTCTCAAATTCAAGAACCTCCAAACTCGGTTTTTAAACCAGGTGGGGTTCCATGTACACGTTACACATTCCCCAATGCTAAAGATTATGTGAGTACAAAATTTTACAACAAATTAAAATAGGGGTCTATCTAAATATAGAGTTGAACAACAAATTAAAATTGATAATTAATCATAAAGTTCGGTCCACTTATTAATTTTTGAAAAAAGTCGACTTTTTTACATATATATATATACTTACCCTTTTTTTAAAATATTTTTTTATGATTCCAATTCTGCATCTAGCAAAACATTTTGTTGATGGTCGAGTTCTTGTGCCAGTTCTAACTAGATGATGTCAACTTGAGTTACAAGAACCTGACCCTGAACCGCTGGTTTTTGCCGTTCAAACCGGATACACTCACAACACGGGTATATACACATACCTAGTAGTAATGGAGGCTGCACCTGGATATCTGCTGCACTGGCCGATCATCTGGTGCTGCAGAAAAATGAAGTCTCAACCCAGGTAGGGATCCTGCATGGGGTGATCACTGCCTTTGTTCTTGTCATGTCTGTAAGGGGCTTGAGATTCCCTTGATCAGACCACTTTTGGAGATGGGTAAAAGACTGGCCTCTTTTGTTTTTCTAATCCTTTTTTCTGTTTCTTTTTCTTTTTTGGTAGGCTACTCAAATAGAGTTTTCTGAATATACACAAACTTCCTTAGATCCTCTTTTTAAAAATTCCCCATCTTTGAGCAGTGTGCCAATTGGGGGAGAGATCTCACCGACTTCCTTCCTTGCCTTCCAAGCTCCTTCATACAAGGAGATTCAGTAGTAAAATATTAAATCGGCCAAAGAAATTGAATGGGACTTGTACAAAAGTAATGCCCTACATGTTTTGTCCTCATTTGTTACCCTTCCCTTCCTCGAAACCTAGTCCCAATGACATCCTCTGCAAAACACGAATATGTTATGCCCATTTTGTAACTTGTGATGATGCCATCCCCATCGTTATGAAATGAAAGCAAACAACATGCCATGGGATGTCATTTCCACCCATTAGGGTTTACGTTTTGTAATAACTTTGCCCATGCGTTTAAGCACCACTATTTTGTGCTTTCTTCTTTGGTGTTGTTGTAGCGCCTTTGATCCTCCAACTATTCGAGTACAACTTCAATGCCACTATGAATTCCATGGTGGAGCAACTTCTCTACCTTGATTTTGTGCGTTCTCTTGATCACAAGGTTGACAAAGGAGTTTCAATTTTGTTGTTAAGTTCATTCAACATTGGTTGTCATGGAACTGTACCAAGGTTTAAGGTTTGTGTGGTTTCACAAATGTTTTTAAATATAATCTATGAAGTTGATCAATAATGTATTTGATAACATTTGTGAAAGTGTTATTGCTTGGTGTCCAATTAGATAAAAAAAAATTGGTAGAAATTTAGTAATCTCCTTTGATGGGAACCATTAGGTTTCCATTTCAAGTTTTGTTTTCAGTTTGCTATAAGCGTTTTAAAACTTTTGAATTCTTCCTCATGTGCGAACTAAGGTTGTGATTTGTGAAAGGTGCCACTCAAAATACAACAATGTGTGCATTCAAGTGCAAACAAAATCACCTCATCCGAGTGTTTACATCTAGGTTTTTTTTTTTTATAAGTCTTGTGGTGTAACATTGGGTGAATTGGAACATCCCAAAAGATTTCATCCCAAAAATGATTATAGTTTTTGAGTCCTTCCTCGCCATTGGCTCATTTGATTGTGATTGCACTCACCAACAAGCTCTTGTCTAATGCATCCATCCAAGGGGTTAAGTCACATTACTTGTAACTTAATGTGATTATGCACACCACAAGGACCCCATTATACCATTCATCAAACACAGTCATTGTGAACATTGGGAATTGTAGCATGCAAAGCAATGTGTTTAGGTGGGGAGGGGTGTGTGCGTGTGGTTACAACGTCATAACATAGATCATGTTCATTTTCAACTAGTTGAATTCCATACCTTCTTATCATTTATTCCAAACATGGCATCAATAGAAATGCCACTCTCATGGCCATGTTGTAATAACATCTGCTTTTGCCATTTGGTTTGTATGCCAATGGTGAAAGGAATATGATTATTTTAAAGGATGCTTTCAACTTGCCCACCACTCTCTTGGTAAAAGAAAACTTGGTATTTGTTTTTAGCAACCCACATTTACACGTTTTGTGCATCAATTTCATGTTTCTTGTATGTTTTTTTTGCTAGTTTGCTTGCCAAGTTACAAATGTCTTGTTCATTCAAGAACAAGTCTCTTGATAATTTACCATTGTTTTCCATCATCTCTTTAACCTTACATTTGTGCTTGTTCATCATTTGATAGATGGAAAGCTCAAATCTAAGGTGTTTTAGCATGAAGACCCTTGTCTACTCTGATACATGCACATAAAAAGCTAAACGCAACCCACTTTTCACACATTTGTGGGCAATAAATCCATCCTTGTTCACATGTTGGAAAGTGGCGTAACATATCTTGCCAATGGATGGATTTAAGTAAAACTGCTTGAAAGTAAAATAACAACATCCTTTCTTCTACGAGTCACCTCACTTTTTCAAAGTAAAGTTTAATGATTTATTGAAGTCAAAACATGTTTCTTTAGCGGCACTAAGAAGAGAATAAAGTATACGTAACCTTTATATATGCACATGTCCAAAGGCAAAAGAAACTAGGGTTAAATTATGCTACATTTTGGTGGGGCATTGGGAAAAGTTGCAAAATAAACATTATACCATACCTGCAATTGATGTTCAACTGAAAATAAATTTGCAAAAGATCTAGACAAGAAAAGAGAAAGTTTTTATTGAACATTTGGTGAATTTGTTGAGAATTGAGCGCTTGTCTAAACCATTGCATTACTATCACAAATACACAACACAAGGTGTATTGTGCATGCTTGTTGTAATGAATTCTCATAGAGGATTTTTAATATGATCAAACTAGGATTCTAAACCAAGGCCACAAATGCACAAAGTAGAACAGGGAATGAGTTGGATTTGAAAAGGAATTTGAAATGGAACGAAGGAAAAGCTTAACAACTTTAAAGTAAATTTAAACCACTTGCTGCTGAAGACAGGCATTCTCTTTCGTGATGAAAATCTATAAGTGTCCATGGTATAGGACACGGTTCAGTGTGCTCTCATGGTTTAAGGTGCTTCTACCTTGTGCTGCACTCCATGAGTAAGCTTTGAACATGGATGCAATTTTCTAATTTTTACACCTAAAGTTTGGAGATATTGAATTTTGAATAATTTCTGTCATGGAAATTTTTTAATGAAAATTCAATTTCAGATTTACACTAAAGAACATTGGTGTACCATTTGCCCTTACAAAATTCATTCAACATATTACAATATGTGCTCAACAGCACATGTAGCACAGTATTGTTCATTGATCACAGTTTGGAAGGAAGAACCTTTGCATTAGTAAATGCATAGCTAGATTTTTTTAGTACAGGAGAAGGGCCTGTACTTAGGTCCTTTTTCTACAGAAAGCAGATCTGGGATTTTTTCACCTTTTAGAAATAGTGACAGGCTGGCTGGTACCTTCCACCGCAGAGGATCCCGATTGCTGAAAACAGGTTTCTTCAGGCAGGTAAGGGAGCTGAAAATACAAAGGAAAAATCCAGGCAGTGCTTTATTTGGACTCAAACACCTCATTATAGAGTGAAAAAATTTGTCCTATTTTTGTGTGGGCTTTATGATTTTCATATAGCCCTCCTACACTCTCCAAATGCTTTACAAAAATTGTAAAGCCCACATGTGATTCGTCCTGCCACACAGCCATGGGCTTTACACAAGTTAAAGCTCTTGAGTGAAGGGCATTACTGGATTTGGACTGCACTTGGATCTGCTGCATTCGGGCCCTTGTTCTGGTAAAGCCGTTGCCCTACTGGGCCTTTACCGACCATTTTTTGTGACTTCCTTTCTAAACCCCCAATTGTATTTTCACCAAGTTTTGGTACTATACTAAAAATTAGGAACAAGCTTATACACCTACAGAATTTCATAATGTAGCACATTTTCATTCTAATGAGTCATGATCAGAGTTTCTTTTTCTAACAAATTCTGTTTTTTGTTTCCCACAAAAAATTGGGATTTTTTTTTAATAGTGTAAATTCCACTAATTTTGCTAATTTTTGGGAAAAAAGGCCAATTTTTTCTTATAAAAAATGTGAAAAAAAACCCTGGTCATGACAGAAGAAATAAAACTAAAGTGGATCATAAGTTCATAACACAGAATGTGTTCAAAATGGAATTATATTTAACTCCTTACAAAAACTCTCTATTATTGAATACCACTTAATATTTCTGTTATGCAACCGATTTTGGTGGCTTACTAAGGCACTTTTTAAGGTTTTTTCCTAAGTGGGACTGGTGTTTTTTTGGGTTAAAATGGGAAAAATAAAATAAAAAGGGAATATTCTGTCAGTATTTTGTCACAATGCTCCCATTTTTTCTGAAAAGATGGCCAATTTTTTTAAAAAATTAGATTGAATTTTTTTGGCTGTATTGGAGCTCTGATATTAGTTTGGTTCTAACTACTTTTATTTACTACTTAGCCATTTAATGCTAAATCCCTCTTGTGATGCTAGCCAATACAGAACATTAATTTTTTTTCAAAAAAATCACTGGGTGGGACAGATGGTCATCTGCTGGTTCCACTTGTGTTGTGTATCAAAGGGTGGGAAATACTGTAATGATGTGAATCCAGAATGGGGGTACCAATTACACTCTGGAATAAGCCCTGTAAAACAGCCAGAATGAACCAGCACCCACCGACACACCACCATGGATGGATGGGTGTGTGGACCAGACACGCTTTTTCATTGGGTTCTTGCTCCCCAGCTAACCTCAATTGATCTCAAAAGGTTCTACAAGTGTGTGGAATTCAGGGTTCATCCAACTAACTGAGTGGTGTCACATTTTGTATGTCCTTTAAACGTCTCATATTTAGAAGAAGGCCTGGAGATTAAAAAACAAATTGAGGCTTTGATGCAAATTGGGAAGATGATGTGTGCTAGTAATTTGGAATATGCTGGGGCAAGGTGACATTGCCAGCAAAATGGGATGGATCCAAAAGGTTTGTGGAGACTAGAGACCTACCTTTAGATCAGCAAAAAAGGCATGATTCATACATACCCTTTGCCTTCAATAGAGGATGTCTTAGCACAGTTGGGAAAATCCACAACATTTTCAGGTCTTGATCTGCTGTCCGGATTCTGGCAGATTAGAATGGCTCTAGAAGAATGATATAAAGAAAACAGTGATGACCACCAAGAATGAACTTTTTGAATGGCTAGTGATGCCATGTGGCCTAAAAAATGCCATCAACACCTTTTCCAAGGTGATGAATGAAATTTTCAGGAATGAGCTTGATAGTTTTGTGAAGGTCTTTGTAGATGACCTCAACATCCATAGCTTGGACTCAACCGAGCATCTACAACATTTACTTTGGGTGTTACAATGATTAAGAGAGGTGTACCTGAGGCTTAACCCTTCTAAATGTAAGATTGGAGCTTCTGACATTGTGCTTCTAGGCCACTTAGTTCGTGCTGCTGGAATTTGGCCTTATCCAAGCACAGTGGTAGCAGTACAAGACTTTCCAGCCCCTACAACTCCAACAAACATGAAGGCATTCCTAGGGTTCACAAGTTACTACAGGAATTTTAACAGAGGTTACAGTTGTATGGCAGGACCTCTCTTCAAGCTAATGTGCAAAGATGTGTCTTTTGTCTAGAGTAAGGCTTGACATCAATTGGCTTTTGAGGCGTTGAAGAAATGTCTGGTGTCAACTCCAATCTTGGTGAGACTTAACTTCACCAAGCTGTTCATTTTGGATGTAACTGGTCCACAAAAGGAGTGGGGGCTGTTTTGTGTCAGAAGGATGGGAGAAAGGGAGTGGTGTGGCTTATGCAAGTAAAGGCCTATCCAAGAGCCAAAAGAACTATCACCCAATGGAGGGAGAATGTTACACATTGATCTGGGTTGTGCTGCACTTTAGGCAATATCTACACCACATTCATTTTATTCTGCGCATGGACCACAAGCCACTTGAGTGGTTGGTTATTGTGTCAGAAGCCCATGGCAGGAGGGGGTGCTTGGTGAATATGCTCTAAGACTTTAGTTTATCAAGATCATCCACATGGCAAGAGGCAAACACATGTACTGACACTTCAAGTAGGAATCTTGTTGGTATGCCTGAGGAGGATGAGGACTTTCAAGTTGAAATACCAGATATGAAGGTGATGACTTTCTCTGCAGTAGAAAGGGAAGAAGAATGGAGAGGCATCAGATGCCATGACTTGACATTAAATAAATGCAGCAAGTGGCTACATGTAAATTGTTGCTTTGGGATAAATCATCAGACTTTGTGAGGACGAAGAGCAGCATATTCCAAATATCTTTACCCTAGGTTCTGAGGGTGGCATCAAAGTTGAGGTGGCTTGGAGAGAAGAAGCTACAACTGAAGTTGTAAAGCAGCAGAACAATGAGGGGCAGAAGATTAGAAGGATTGGAATGACAACTAGTCAGTTGTAGATGGACAAGGAAATGCAGTGGCACTTAATGAGGGAAGCACGTAGGGAGTTTGGTGAGACCATGGGGCAAGCTGCCATTGATGTTCCTCACAGAGTTGAGGATGAAGAGACCAGGAGGCTGGACATATGGCAGGATTAGGCCTGCATGGGCCATGTTGAACTCTGGGGAGATTCCTACTGTTTGTGAAGAGTTGGAGAAGGAGCGCATTAGGAGGAGGGCACTAAACTATTACTGGTAGGAGGTTGAATTGTACTACAAAGGCCTGTTGGTACCTAAGCTTGAAAAGAGAAGGCAGTTTGTGGAGAACATGCAAGTTCAACTTGGCCATTTAAATGAGAGATGCACTTGGTATGAAATCAGCAGATGATATTTTTGGCATAATAGAACTGAGACCGTGCATGAGGTGGTACAGATCAGCTGTAAGCATTGTCAGTTGGCTAACTGCACATGCATTATACCATCCAGTATGGAGGAGCTCCACAACATTCCATCATGTGAACTCTTTTATAGGGTGCCCTTGGACAACCTTTGCAAGAAACTAAGAGAGGGAATAAATATGTTATAGTTGTGGTGGATCACTACTCTAAGGGGGCATAAGCTAAGGTGGTGGTAGACCATGGTGTGGCTACTGCTGTGGAGTTTTTTTGAGTCAGAGATCATATGTTGATTTCCCAAGTATGCATTGACTCATATGGCTCTGAGTGGGCTGGGGAATTTTCGGCTTTGCGTGATATCTATGGAATCACACACCAACACACATCACCTTCACATCTCCATGGATGGCAGAGAGGTTAATCAAGATGATCAAACATGGATTAACAATGATTGTGGCAGTACATGGGCATGAGGAGAACTGGGATGTGCAGCTATGGAGAGTCTTGTTTGGTGACAGGTGTGGGGTGTAGGAGAGCACCAAATTCTCACCTTAGATGATCTTGACATGGAGGAGTCCTTGACTCATGGATGACAACAGACTTGCTAAACTGTGTGAACCTGTGCAAAATGAGAAGAATGGTGATCAGATTGCTGAACAAATGGTGCATAAGTTGCAATTGATATTCAGGTATCCATGCTGCACTACTCACAAATGTGGAGGCGGCTCAGAAGAAGCAATTTCATACATATGCAACCCATGAAGGAAAACAACTATATGCTGGATTATAAGTGGAAAGCTGGGTAAAGATGAGGTGGCCTGTTAAAAAGAAGGGATGGAATGGTCTTGGGAAGCTCCTTACAAGTTTGTAGGTTCTCAAGCTAAGCAAGGTTTTCAAAAGTTTGATGAAAGGGGCAGAGTGTGTGTATTCCAAGACAGAGATGAGCAGGTTTGGAAATGGCCCAGAAGCAACTTTCTGCAGCTGAATTGAATTGTGAAGACCCAACATTTTTAATTGGGGAATGGTGAAATATATGATGGATGGAAAAACATGGAAGAAATGGATTTTTAGAAAGTTCTGTCACTGGTCTTGAAGCTTTAAAAAATAATTCTAGAACTTTCTGGATGCTTTGTTGTTTTTCAATTTTGGAAATTTTCATCTTCATGTTAAGAAAATTTTGGAGACAGCAGCTTGTCTTTTAATTAGGATAATACTTGCGTAATTATGTTACTTGATGAACATTTTGCTGATTAATTTTTTGGAGTGAATTTTCCTTATGAAAGGAGGTGGAAGTTTAGGAGTGGGGGAGTCTGTCTTGTTGGGGCTAATATCTGGGATTTTCTGAGGTAGTAGAATATTTCTTGAGATTAGAAGTAGCAAATTGGGCTAGAGGTTTAAGAGAGATTAAGTCTGGAAAAATGTGATCTAGGTGGAAAGGGATCTCAAGGTTTGAAATTTTTGACAAGAAGCACAAATTTGGACCTTTTTTGGAAATAAAAAGTAGCAACATTGCATACAACAATTATGTACACAATCTAGAGGTGCAGAAAGGGTCTTAGTACATGAAATCCATCCTAGGACCTAGGACCAAATGTGCCTGTGAATTGAAGTGTTTATCCTAAAAATATGTGTTGCTAAATGGTCATTGATGAATGTGAAGGGAGACTACTGATCTGGAGGCAAAGTAAAAATATTTTCTTTCTCACCCAAGTTCGGTGCAGGCGGTCGGGTCAGGAGGTTGCATGATTATTTTGTTGTGTTAGTACAACCTCCCCCAATCTTTTGGTGACACAAGTTCAATTTTTTATTTTGCAATAATCCATTTTGATTGCTGGATTATCATTGTAATTTATGCACTATGTGGCAATGCCCATGGTTTTGCAATTCAAGTTTCGCCAAGGTAGTTTTGTAGGTGGAAAAGTTGCATTAGATAGCACTCAATATTTTCTTTCTCGTGAAACTTGATGTCAAGTGCAGAAAGTTCAGTTGAATATGTATTACAATCCCCCCAACAATTCATTGTTGTTTAATGGTTTAATTTGACCATCAAAAAATCTAACAAAGCTTGAGGTGCATTACTATATTTTTGCACATGAATCCGTAGATTCTCAAAACCCTTGTTAAGATCAGCTATCTGGTCATCAACTTTTGTTCACATATGGAAAAAGGAAAAGAAATTTTATTGATGAAAAAGTTCAAAAAATAAATATATGAGAGATTTTGCATAATTTTTTCTTCGATCATCCTTAAAACAATTACCTCATTTCCAAGCCTAACTATCTCACTTCTTTTCCCTACCCACCAATATGGGTATGAAAAGACAAATGAATATGTGCCGATTAAAGTTCATGATATTTATATTAATTCAAATTAAATTTGACATTAACACAAATAATGATGAACTATTGAAAACCATATGAGAACATAAGAAAATAAAAGAAAAGAAGATCTTCACTTGTAGTGCTCAGCAATGTGGAGCTCAAGCTTTTTTCATAGATTAGAAAATTCAAAACCCATGTTTGCATTCCTCAAACATACAATTTATGTTTTCTTTCTCAAAGTCAAATGCATATGTAAACAAAGGAACATATTTTTACCATGCCCAAATGCAAGGTGATGCCAAGAGCATAAATTGTAATAACATTCTTTTGGCAATGGTAGTGTATTTCAACCTAAAGCTTTAGTTCTGACAGAATTCAAGAATGACAAGTTGCCCAATGTGAACAAATGTTTCAGATTTGAACGAACAATAATCCAGCAGGTCTATATTTCAGTCATAGGAATTGGGATTTTGACGATGTTTGGTACAAAAGACATTGGACCTTATATAATGAGGAACTTTTAGTATCTAGGTACATGTTAGTCAAATAAT
>Ga0209208_10004588_pt1 | contig 19539 bp, 20 predicted proteins | sample S1TSphfallax_3_FD_187694 | JGI IMG/M metagenome (GOLD analysis project Ga0209208, IMG submission 187694) | Host-associated microbial communities from peat moss isolated from Minnesota, USA - S1T2_Fd - Sphagnum fallax MG (SPAdes) (version 2) | ecosystem: Host-associated > Plants > Peat moss >... | reverse complement strand
CCAAACTTTAACCCATACCGACCCAAAATTGGGCATATTGGAGCCAACACCTACATTGATCTGTTCAACTTCTTTGGCCAAACTCTTAGAGACTACATTTACCCAAAGAAATGTTTATTTTTTTAGATCATTAATTCATGTCAAAAAAAGACATTTCAATATATGATGGTCAATTGACGGAGTCAAGTTCATACATTATTGTGTGAAAAATATAAACTAATTGCATTTTTCATGAATAAAAATGCATCATGTTTGATTGGTGGTGTATGCCATTGCAAATGTTGTTGCACATGCTTAAAAAACTCATCATTATCAAGAAATCAAAAGCAAAATTTCCAAAATTCACTCAACAAATTCAAAGACATATGAAAATAGTAAAAATAGAACAAATGGGAAGGCCGAACATTTCATCATCAATGACAAAGATTACATATTGCACTTTAATTGCCAACAATTAATATTCATTTACAAAAATTGCAAGGAGGAACTCCTTGAATAATGCATAGTCTCTTTTTCTCTCTTTGACTACAAAAGAAAATTTAAACTGGTTCAATACATCGTTGAATGAAAAAACATAAAAATCTAACATTATCACTACAAGATAATATGACTTGAACATCACTTTAACCAACACAATAAATTGTTGTTAAAGTTTATACAATAATCTACTAGGATTTATACATGCAATTGTTTGTGAAGGGAGGGACTTATGAGGAACACATTCATAGTGAATGAATTCATAAATTTGAGCAATACTCAATCGAGAGCCTACAAGACATACAAAACTTGCTATGAAATAACTATTTTTGGTACACCAAATTGCCAATCACTTTATTGATTCAATTATTACTTATGAAAAGTATCGGGTCTTTCTACCAAGTTTGTAACAACATTTCTCTAACCTTTGAGTTGTGGTCATTTGACCAATACCTTCATATTGTTCTGCACTCATTTGAACAAAAATTCAAGAAATCTTATCAAGTTTGATTTGTTAAATGAAAGCATAATACAACACACACACACACACAAACAATGTAGTTTTCTTCAAATTCAACACAATAAAACATATGTATTTACTCCAAGCTTATAATTGATGTCTCAATCTACAACCATGACAACTTATTATAAAGGTTTCTCTCTATTTGCAATATATGAATCTATACACATTATTGGCAACAAACTAAAGAGATTTATCTTGTTTCCAATAGAAAAATCTATGCATAGTGTTCTTGACAATAATTTCTTACATGAAGTTCAATTTGTACACAAACATAATACAATAGAATGAAACTATGAAAATTATTTTATAAACTACATGAATTTTTCCTTTTGTCCATGTCATCTCCTTGAGTAGGTGGAAGGGGAAATGGTTGGAAGGCTTGGGGGCAATGACACATCCTTGTGAGGGACATAAGGTGTTCCATTGTAATTACGATAACAAATTACAGTAAACCCCCTTTGTAATCACACCCATTTTAGTCACATTCTTGTTTGTGTGACACATCTTTTGGTAACCATCCATTTTAAGAAACATCATTTTAAAAAATCACTATCACATTCATTAGTATCACAATTTTTTTGCAAAGCTTTCTTTGTAAATATGACCATAATGGCTGAAATTTCAGGCAAATATTAGGGTTTTGTAAATTGTAGTTCCTTTTAGCAATGTTAGTGTTGTTTTGTGATCAAATTGTGCAAACTAAGAACAATGAATTTGGTTGAAGAGAAAAGAAAAAAACAACTTTTTAGTGCAAACAAACGAAAAATATGTGAACTTGCCAAGAAAGCAAAAAAAATAAAATTAGAAAAACCTAGTTGACAAGATACACAAGCTAATAGTTAAGGAGCTCAAACTCGATATAATTGTCACATTAAATTAGGCAGAAATCACAATCTTCTTCAAGTCTAATAATGAATAATAGAGCTTAAAATAACCCATGTAAAAAAATTCAACAATTGACACCTTTACTCTAGCATAAAAGAGTTGTTTTGTAAGGTTTTTTTTGGCCTATAGTCTCAATCTTGCAAGGGTTTATATGGAATGTGACTATACACATTTAAATCACAAACCGTTAGTGTCACAAAAAAAAAGTGGTCACCAACAACATGATTCTAAAGGGGTTTTACTGTACTTAGATTGAACTTTTCGTAAGTTGATCTAGTTTTTCAGTGGGTTGCATAATCATAACAACATCACAACATGTCACAAAGAAGTGGTGATGTCCTATTCCTATATGGGTACTTGAAAATTGAGCTCTCCACATGTGTCTTCATGATGTTGGTGCTTTTCTCCTCATTGCTTCCACTCTGTTTCAAACCCATAGTTTCATTAATGGCTTCTACTTCCAAAGCAATTTGTAAGTATATTTCAACCTCTTCACAATAACGAATGCTAATACATTGCCACTGATACAAAACCTTATACATAGGTTGCAAGTGACATGATTGGGTATGCACAAAAAGAATAGGTCTTTATCTCTTGCACCTTGCCTGTCGTTTTGTGACAAGAAATGCCAAGAAAGAAAAAGACGTCAACAAATTCAAAGTCATTTGTGACAAGTTTGCTCCATGTTGTGGGAAAAGACGTCCTCATTAATGGATTTTTTGTTAGAGGTTGTTGCAAGGAGTTGACAATAATATGACAAGTTTGCATCTCTTCCTCCATCATCCAAGTACACAAAAATCTTGAACTTATGTTCCATCTCTTTGTAGTTCCTTTGGAAAACACCAGCAAAATGGTACACTTGCTCCAATTCAGAAAGCTGGACAAATGGAAACTATTGTGATTTTGCCATTTCAGGTTGCATGCAGCTAGTTCTTGAGCATTGCCAAAGAGTCAAGATCCAGCAATGTTTCTGAAGTCTTCTGCTTTTGAACCTTTGTATGCTTGTGTCCCAGATGCAAGCATCAGCCAAGATGGTTGGTAAATAGCTGCAGCAGTCACCTGCTGTCAAATTCACAGTATTAGATTCAACAGCTCTCAGATTCACAGATGTTGGATTCTTGTGGCATGTGTTCTCTCCCATATCCACATTACAATAAAAATCCACAGGAATTCAACAGTCTCATGAAAATGAGAGTGTCTGGCCGCACAACTCATATTTCTTGAGAAGTTGTGTACTCTGCCCTTGCACTTGCATCATCCCATGCTCACAAAATTGCTCAAGAATTGAGCCAGTCCTGACTTGTCAATCAGAGTTAGGCTAAGGAGTCCACAATTTGTTACATTCACTCCAAGGTAACAAATCCAAATTCAACTCATCAGCATTGGAATCCTCACTGCCTGTACTGCACCGGAAGCTAGAATGGCAACCAAGAATAGTATATTGACAATTAGAAGATAGTCTCAACTGGCAATCAATTCACTCAGCAAACAATGTGTAATCATGCAGATTTTCTCAAGATGAGATGGCACTCAAGTATGCACTAACAAACTATTTTCACCAACATCTGGTCTGATGGAACACTCCATGCTGTATAAATTAGCAGAAGGGTATGGCTTAACTGTATTATTGAAAACCTACAGGAAGGCTGCTGCACCTGTAACAATCAGCAGCATACTAGTACAATCCAGCAATCATGCCAAAGAAAGAGTCACAACATGACTGCAACTGTATCAAAAAAAGATGACCCGCAATGTCTGGCAGCCTATTTCTAACTACCAAGAGCAAAAATCTAAGGCAAGTGTGCTAGTACAAGTTAAGCTGGGATGGAAACCCAGCTCTCTGCATTCTTGACACAAATTACAGACAAACTTGTGCAAGCCACTACAAGAAATAGTCCGGAGTGCGCCTTGTCACATCTGGCTCTCCTCGTCTGGGTGCAGGTTCAAACTGTCACATAACAAACAATGTCACCTTCACAAGGTCACCCTCTTTGTTTGTGAGTGCTTTGTATCAATTACACAGATTGAGTTTCCTTTTAGGTTGATGGGGTAGTTCCCACCTGCACTGACAAAGAAAATCTGCAGGTGGGAACTACCCCCCATCTCCATTGACACTACCAGCATATAAAAAGACATGTAATCTCCTACATCAACAAGTCACATCTATTCATGGAAAAGGATTGACCTGGATGAAGGTGTGGCCCATGTTATCATCTACTTCCAAAATGGACGCCATATTACCTGCAGCAAAAAGGACCAAGATCAGACATATCTCCTGTTGACACACTAAAAATGTCTATGTTGTTAGCAAAACACTGGAAGTGAAAAATACATCTTCATACATGGTGAAAACAGGCATAGAAAGAGACAAAAAAATCAATAATAGGAGCTGGATAGAGAGTTCAATGACTTACCGCATCGATAGCAGTAGTTGGGGGCACTAAATATAGTCACCACCTTATGTTCCTATCCCATCAAAGACCACACATCCTTGCTGAGTCCATGCAGGAATGACCAGATCAGCAAAGACAATTTGTGCACTTGCTCAGCAATAATGGCATAAGAAGGCAAAGACCCAATCACAGAGAAAACAAGCAGGTACATACATGTCCCCAGTTGTAACCCTCCATAACTAGTTGATGTGCACGTGCCACCAGCTTTAAGTTGTTGTTCTGATTGAACTGCTCTGAAATGTCCTGCAGTCAACATTTCACTATTATGTTAGCAGTTCATTCCCCAAACATGTTCTTTAACACCTTCAATCACAGCCAACTTGACAATTGTTTATCTCTCTGTGGCTCCTTCCCCATACATCTCCACTTGCCATCCCCCACAAGGCCCACAAGGTGCTTGCATGGTCCAAGACACAGTTTTCTGCGTAAACAACTTGGCCTTTTCTCTATTCATAACAGAAGTCTACTTGAGAAACAACACTCATGACTTCCAACACATGCTCTCCCCATCATAACAGTCTCCTTAAAGGATACTACTAGAACATAGAGAGACACAGTCAAAGCATCACTTGATGTTGTCAGAACACACAGATTGAAGGTCACAGTGCAAAGCAGAAATACAAGCACGACTGGTCCACAAACATCTAGAAGCCCTGAATGACATTCACTAAACCTTCATTAAACTAAGTGAAAGTAGTTTTAATTGAGCTGCAGTTTGATTTCACTTTGTATCAACAAGTCAGAATGGAGACATAACCTTCTGTTAGTCCAAGGAAAGACTGCTAACAGAACTGAATTCAAATAGTTAAATTTTGCAGCAATCACTGGCAAATTTGAGTCAATTCAGAAAGGAAGGAGCATCAGGTAGACAGTCCTGACCTGCCCAAAGGTATAGCCAGCACCACGAGGTGAAATTCCCCAACCACAGCGATCATCAGGATCAGACCAGAGGAGATCACACATGGGACCCTCATGTGGCACTTCCTGCACTCGGTCTAGGTCACGGATGTGGTCCAGTGAATCAATGCTTGGGGACAGCCCTCCATGCAAACAAAAAATTTCAGACTCCACCTGAACCAACAAAGTTCCAGTGGGTCAAACTCTCTCCACACTTTCTGATCCAGAAAACCAATGACATTGTACAATTTTTCCACTCAGGTGTATCATGTGGCACATCTGTGTTATCCTCAGAGCTAGAAAAGCACTTAGGATGAAAACCATAATTTCTGGTGCAATGGCACTCATCACAAACTCTTGATACCAAAGTTCTCTACCTGACGATCATTAGATGTGCACAAATTCCTGCCAATTTCAGATGGAGTTCAATTTGAAGCCCATGCAAGTAAAAGGAGGGTGTGATAAACACACACAAAAAATGTCAAGCCACACAAATTTTGACTCATTTTAGTTCATAGATTTCCTTCAGGAAAAGTCCAGAGGGAGCAACTGCAAAGAAGAATACTACAGCTTGGATCCAAGCTACTGTTAGCACCTTCTGTTCTCTTCAGCAGTAATTCCAATTTGAACCTTGTCTTCTCTGTCCAGATCTGTAAATAGAGTCTGTCTCTCATTATAGCAGGCTGTAATAATACCTTGCTTCCTTTCTCCCCTAGCCCCAAGTCAAATTGTGTAATTGCCAAAGGCATGTCTCAAAATGGAAAATAGCTCCCCAAAAATCTTACCAGTGCGGTAAGTGGGAAGTAATCAAAGAGATCTGTGAAAATCTTCCACACGTTAGCATTCCCATACCTGCAGCACCAAAAACATGAACTACTTGAATACTTGACTCATTGAAGTAGTGCCTGCTCTGTTAAGAAAAAGATGACTTGGCACACCAGGGTGTCTACAGATCCAAGAAAGCTGATGAGCATCTTTGCACTCTTGAGCCATGCTTGCAGACAGTTGATTAACAAGACCTAAAGTCAGAACACAAATTGCTCTGAAGTGGCCCCAGGCATGCCCAAAGTGAGTGCCATGGAAGGACCTAGTTTCAAGACAAGGAGTTGCTGCCTTTACTCACTTTCGCAGACACTCATCATAGAAGCCATACACTTGAGTTATCTGCTCCAAACCACAAATAACCTTAGGTCAGTATACTGGGTTCTGTTTCTCTTCAGAAACACACAAAGTGCAGTTGTATTTTTGGACCATAGAAGCTTCCCTACTTCACACGGGACATTAAACATCAGACCCAGAAAACTATCTCTGTGAAACCAGTAAAGCAATTATGACAGACAAAGATGAGGAAGAAGAGATTGAAAATTCTGGAAGAAGAAAGGGGGTAGATCCCACCTGTCGGCTCTCATGGTTGCCGCGCAAAATGGTGATGCGGTCAGGATAACGCACCTTTAAAGCCACCAGAAGCTGCAGTCACAACCCCTTCAGGTAGCTAAGCAATGCTGCAGGCTGTTACTTAGGTTGAATTTAGTCCAGAACCAACTGGATCTGAAGTCCTTGTGCAAAGAGCCTGACAAAAAATCTATGAGATTGCAAAAGCAAGCTCAACAACAACACTCACACAACCATGAGTGTGGTCATAATCTTGTGAGAGTTGCTCACAAAGTGTCAAACCATCACATACATCATGAATAGCAGTGATGAGCTACCATCAATTCCTGCTGACATCATCATTTCCCAAAAGTTGGTGTATACAAGTATATCATAAAGAGTTTTCACAGCAAAACATCCAACTCCCATACTCCTAATGGGTGAGTGAGTTTGTACCAGAAAACACACCAACAAACATGAATGGCAAGGAGACAGGAACATAGTGGTACCACATGGACCAGGGGGGATCTTTTTGGGTCCAAGGTGGATAGGCCTGGTCCTCCTAATTGGCAGAAAGAAACTCCCTTTTTTTTGAGCTGCATTCTTCACACCAGGGATGATCCTAGTGTTGTTCTGCTAGATGATTTTGAATAATGGTTGGCATGTTGGGGGAAGAAAAAAAATTTGACAAGAAGTAAGCAGACACTTACAGTGGCAGTTTCAACTGAGTAGTAGCCACGATCAACATAATCCCCCATGAACAAATAGTTGGTGTCTGGGCACTACAAAAAAACAGTTACACCCCACACATCACCACTATCAGAGCTGAAAACTGGAATCAAAAGGAAATCAAAGACAAGGAACAACAGACATGGCCAATGCTGGTCATAACCTCTGTAGAGAAGTTGCAAAATGTAGACTAGTCAAGAGAAGAGAGCACTAACCTTCCCTCCAATTCGGAAGAGCTCAGCAAGGTCATGAAATTGACCATGTATGTCACCACATATTGTGACTGGACATTTTACTGGCTGTTCCCATCCCATAAAAAACTCTTCAGGGTTTTGTTACATAACAAATACTTGATCGGTCATCTAAGACCAATTCCTGTTGAAGATCATGCATCAAGACCTAAAATATAACCCTGCACAAAAATGGGGATAGATGACAGCAGCAAAACAAATTTCCAAAAGGCAACAGTGGGCACAGAGGGACAACCTGAACATTATTCTCCTGCATCAAGATTTCCTTTGCCTTTTCACATAATGACTGGACCTGTATAGCAAGACAACAAGTTGAGATTATGAGGGCCCTCTTTCTCCCACCCCATAGTTCTCAGAGTGTCTAGGAACATTCCAACACATAAAAAAACTAAGACTGTGCCCTCCTCTACTACTCACTCCTGTACAACAGCATCATCTGGCAATGGTACTCAACAATCATAGCTTGCCATACAACTATCTATCAAGCCTTCAAAGCCCCGTGAACCTACGTATTAGCGAAAACAAGCCGAGAAGGAAAAAGAAACCAGTAAAACCCTAAAAAATTGTGGAATCGAAAACTCCGATCCTCGAGTGATGATGATTACGGTAGTCTAAAAACACAACATTGTTTCTATAAAACCCTTCCAGGATTAACCTAAAAGAAGAGAAACCGAAAACCAACATCCAAGGAGAAGAAAAAGAAGAAGAAGAAGAAGAGATGGAATACGAAAAAAAAAACCTCTTGCTCCGGAAGAGGTTTGCATTGTGTGAGCTGTTCTATTTGCGCATCCAGCTGCCCATGCACATTCGAAGATACCTGCACCACACTCATCGCTACCAACCCGCTGGATCTCTCTCTCTCTCTCTTCAAATGCCAGCAGCCAGCCGCTTGTTGTTTTCCTCGGTGTTTTTTTTCTTTTGCTGTTCCGACTTTCTCCCCCCTCAGACTTCCACTACACTACTGGGGTCCTCACCACTTTGGTGAGCACCACAAAGGCCACGGAAACCTAAGAAGCACGAGGAGGAGGATCCGCCGCAGTAGAGCGCCTGCTGCTGCTACTGCTGCAGTACGCCAAGCTCCTAACTAGTGCTACAGTGGCCGGAGCAATGGAGGACAAGGCCGGCCAAACAGGAGCAGCAATGGGGAAAAAAGAACAGAACTAAGTTAGACAGGAAACACAAGGGGAGGACGAATTCAAAGCGGTGGCAAGCTGCAAGCCCAGTCCGCATCTCAGCCGTCCTACTTGATGCTTGGACGGTCACGATCTGGTCTACCCGACAAAATAAAAAACCACGGGCAGGACCACAACAAATAATAAAAAAACTCGAATATTTCCATTTGTTTTGTTTTATTAAACCATCTGACGATTCCGCCCTGTGGAACTTAACAGTAAAAGAGGACCTCCAAAATACCATACCAAGGATTTTTTAACACAACTTTTGTCACTTTTTGTACCTTAACAAAATGGGATTTTTTTGGATTTTTGGATTTTTGGATTTATTTATTTATTTATTTATTTTGCGGGGGGTATTTTTAGTGTACATTTGACTAATTTGCCATTTTTTGGGGGAAATTTTTGATACTTGATTTCATACACTTTTGCAATTTTTCAATGTGAAAGATTATTATTTGAATTTAAAATTTTTATCTTATTGTCTTTTTACACTTTTGAAAAATTTTAATGTTTTTTTTTCATTTATTGTCATTACTTTATCTTTAGAAAATTTAACTTTAAATGCACACAACTTGAACATGTGGTTGATGCCAAAAGACCACTTCGAGAATTTGCATAATATCACATTCTTGCTAAGATAAATACATTTATAATAGCCATTTTTATTGGCAAAAATTGATTTTTTTTTTTTTGAAAACGAAGTGATTTTGAAGGTTTTCAAATTGTCAAAAGTGAGAAAAATAACAATAATAATCACTAGGTTTTTATAATTAGGTTTCAATGTGAAATGTGTAGCCAAAAAATAGAAGGATGATTAAAGATTTGTATTTCATATTTTGTTTATAGCTAGATTAGGCTTAATCTTTTAAAGGATGATCACCATTTTTTTTAATGTGTTCTTATGTGTGATCGCCACCATATTTGTAATATTTGATAATGTTTCATCAAATTGTATCAACTGTTTCCAAATCCTCAATTTGAACCTTCATGATTGAAGTCTAATTAACTAGCCCAAAGAAATATTTGTAATATTCATGGCAAAGGCAACCTCCTTTACAAAACTATCTATGATCAAACTTTGAATGAAATTTTGAATTATTTGCTCAAATTATGCTTTAACTTGGAGTGAGCTTGTGTAAAAGCTTCAATTTCCAAAATGTTGGCAATGGTGGTCTTTGGATTACCAATCCGAGGTTCATTCTTCACATGTCATATGTTTGTGATCACATGTTCGGAAGATGTTAGAACATATGATTTGTAATTAGGTTTTCTTAAAATTCATCACATTTGTTTTGTTGTTAAGTTTTCAATTTGTGTGAAGTTTTGGAAGTCTCAATTTGACATGTCCAATCTATGTTTTTGGATTTATATTTCTTACTTGCCTTTTTAATTTGTGTTCTTTGATTTGCTTTCTTTGATTTCTGTGTCCAATTTTCTCATGTGTGAATTTTTCAATTTACGTGAAGTTTTCAATTTCTTTGAATTCAAACTTGTGTTAAGCTTTGTTGTGTCCAAATTGTTTACATGTGAAACTTTTTCCTTGTGATGACACTTATATGACATCCATTGAATTTTAAGTTTGGTCTTTTTTTCTTAAGCTTTGTAGTGCTTGAAACACCTCTTACAAACACACATCCTTGCTTCGATTTGCCATCTAACAATTCATTTGAATCTCTATGTGAAATCGTTTACACATATTTATCTTCTATGGAGAACGGGTAAAACATTATTGTTTATGAAGAAACACCTTTAGTAACATTTGCAAATGTTGGGCTTAGTGAACCAAAGAGGAAAAAAGGTAACATGATCTAAGTGGGAGCTTAATAAGGTCTATAGTGATAGATGGGTTGCACAATTTTGTTAGTCAAAACTCATTTGTGTTCTGAAAGAGAAGATGCACATGGTTATTTGCAAGATTTTTTTTATTATGGAGGGGAAGGAAAAACTATTAGTGCCAAAATTGGACCTTTTGATAAACACTCAAGGATGTGGAAGTTTTTAGTTACAAGACCAAGAATTGATGTTGAGGAATATTTTTTTTGTCCTCCTAATGCACATCTCAAGTCTATGCATAATTATTTTGTTCACAACCTTAAGTGAGCCCTTGAGGGTAGTCATTTAGTTGAAATTTTGTAGTCCTTTGGAAAATATTACAAAAATTTTAAACAAGATTTGAATTGGTAACAAAGGTAAGTTGGAAATGTGTTTTCTAGCCCAATAAATGTTTAATGCAACTAAGGTAATTTACATTCAACATTGGTTGGTTATAAAAGGTTATATTACTTTGCCAAGGATCATGGCCCTTCTTCAAGTACATTTTGGGCCCACAACAATCCTCATTTTTCACATTGATCATGCAAAACCAATGTGCAATTGCCATGTAACGTCCTATTGGTTACAACCCTATAACCATAAAATGGGAAAAACTAAGGTCTAACAAGATTTTGAACCACCACCTTTATGAGTGGTTCAAATTGATGAAGTTTTGCATGGTTACAATGCTTGGCAACATTATTATTTTTAAATCTTGTCTTTTGTAACCAATAAATTTGTAATTACATGTAACTAAATTGTCATTTGCAACTATAATTTCCTTCATCCTTTTAAGAAAATGACTTGTTATTTTATTTTCATCAAGTAAAGGCCATATATGTTCCATTAAATGCAAATGTGACCAAAATTAATTACATTTTTATGAAATAGTAAAATCATTTCAAAGTCTTCAAAGGATATTGGAAGCATATTAAGACATTGTACAAGTGTATCATAAAAATGTGTATAAGGATTGTATTAAAATCATATATAGCTCATATTTAAAGCATATTAAAATATATCAAACATAAATTTATGTACATGTATATTTTTTAGATTATTAAACATGTATTTGAAATACACATAAAATATATTAAGATCATATTCCAAGCATACCCATGATTTATTATATTATAAACATTATTATTTTGTGTTATATCGATTGATATAATTAATAGTACTTACAACAAGTGACATAATAAAAGATTAATAATATTATTATAGGGAGTTTCACCATTGGACTACAAATGTATAGAGTTTGGAGCATGTTGATGGGAGGGACATATTTATGACTTGTACAACTTCAAAGTTTGGCATTGTTCATTGCAACAAAACCAAATTGTAATAAACAAAGGATGCAACAAATTGAGAACAAAATTTGAAATGAAAAGTTCTTTCAATGTTGCATCAATGATGAGATGTTATGAACCTACAAAATGAAAACTTGTAAACATATTATGCAATAAAAAAATGATTAAACACAAAATAACACAATTTTTTTTGTCAAAAAAAATGCGAAAAAAAAACAATGCAAGAAATTGGCAATAAAAAACAAAACAATGAATTCGTTGAAAGTTGCACCAATAATGAAGTACAATGAAATTACAAAATGAAACCTTATATACACAAGCAACAAAAAAAAATGCAAACACATAACATCATGAAATTTTTGTGAGAGGAATTTCAATATAAATAGAATGCATAAAAACAAAAGATGCAACAATAGAATAATCAGAGAAAAAAAAGAGAGAAAAAAAAAAAAAAAAAAAAAAAAAAAAAAAAAAAAAAAAAAAAAAAAAACTTGCATGCTATATAGGTTTGGATGCACCTCAAATCTCAAAGATGAAAAAATTATGTTAATTATTAACAAAAGCATGGTGTTGACAAAACAAAAAAAACAACGTAGATTTGTTTTTAGCTTGATGATGGATGGCAAGCATTAAAGTTTTTACCAATGTTGTTCAATTATGTGAATTGTTAAAGAATCATCGATTTTAATTTTTAAAACATTTTAAAATAATAGAATTGTCAATTCTAATTATCCTTAAAAAAAATTAGAATCAAAGAATGATCAATCCTAGTTATTTTTTTAAAAATAAAAAACTTGTGGTTTTCATGAAATAACCAACTATTTGTGTGGTTGTTTATTTTTTTTAAATTCTAGGGTTTTTGAAAACCATGATTATATACCAAAATTGGGTCTTTGTTTGTTTTGGTCAAAACCATTGTTATAAATCTTCAAAATTGTTTTGTTAATGATTAACATATGTTCATGTTTGTAATAATCACCCAACCATAGTTTTTACCACATGGCAATGAACCAGGGTGTTAGGGTAGGCATAAACACCCAAGGCCTAAACATTAAGTTTAGGGTGATCTTTTGTAGATGTAAGATCCCACCCACTCTTAAGGAGTAGGTGTAAATATCGTTTGACTTATGAATACGAGGCCAAAGTCCCACTATTGCTTTCAATAGTTGTCAAGTTCCACCTTGGTAAATTTTACCCTAAAACAAAGCCCTTTAGGTAGGTAGCAACAAGGTAAGAAGGTGTGCATAAGTAAGTAGGAACATAGGTGATTATTTTCCTACCTATCTTGATATGCTAATTTCCTATGTGACCTACATTTTTACCTATAAGAAAACCATATGATTTTTAAAAAATAAGTAGGTAGGTAGGAAAATAGGGATATGTGTATAGGTAGATAGGAACTAGTATTGGCCATATATATATATATAGTTACAGTGCATCCATATAGTCACTAGATATGGATGAATCCATATTTGGCATTTTTCAAGTTTTAGATATCCGGTACTATACACCACCATCGAATGTATGTTATGTACACATCTGATGTGTAATTGTATCCAATTCAAAAACCTTAATACATAATTGTATTTGGCCAATTAGAATTTCTAAAACGCAGGATATGAATTTAAGGTTTAATTCATTTAGGGTTTGTGGGTAACGATTAGAAGCAAGAATCCATCGCATTCTCCTTTTGGCCATGTTTTGTTTTGGTTCTTCACTTTTGCGCTTGACGATGATGTTTAAAGCTTGATGTGAACCTAGATTTTAAGCTTGCAAGTTTCATTGAAATTTTTTGTGCACTTTGGAAGCTTGCAATTATAGGTTTTGTTCAGATTATTTGTTCGAAAGTCTTTTTGTAGCACTAGTTATGGTTTGTCGAAAAAGCTTTACTATGAAAGCTTGCTATATGAGAGGTTGGTGGTTGCTTGTTTGCTTTTGAATTACGAAAGCTTGAATTCACTTGTTTGTACATTGATGTTGGACGAGTTCAATTGTTTGTTGTTTTTGTGCATCATTGTTGGACAAGCTTGGTTCTTTATGTGCATCGTTGTTAGACAAATTGGAACTTGTGTCAACAAAAACCAACAAAAGTAGGTTGTCGACAAAGGTAAACTTCCAGTTTCATCTCCATTTTTTTAATCCTTAGGTTTAAGGTTTATAAGGCATTGTTCTTGTTTTAGTTAATGCACTATCTATGTTTTGTGTTATTTTTTTTGTTTATGTGCAAAGATTTTATGCATAGTTGTTGGATGAATTGGAACCTTTGTTTTGTGCATACTTGTTGGACGAACACAACAACTTACTAACGATCTATAAAATTGTTTGTTTTTGTTTTGATCAATAATTTCTTTTATTGTTTGGTGCTCATTGGTTCCTTGACATTCGTTGGTTGTAAGTGGTGTTCACTATATGTGTTTTTGATGTTCAACAATCTTTTGCAACAGTGTAGTTGCCAACATAGGTAAGCTCCCAACTTTATTTCCATTATTTTGTTTGTAGGTTTAAGGTTTTTAAGGCATTGTTCTTTTCTTAGTTAATGCATTGTCTGTGTTTTGTGGATAGGTTGCAATGGTTGAGGAGGAATGTTGTTATGTTGAGAGTGCGGGTGGAGTTGATGAAAATACTCCATTGACTTCTTTTCCTCATATGTTGTTAGTTGCCCATGTTCATATGTCAACTTCTACCCTTGTTCATGTGCTATTTTCATCCATTTCAGATGTTGAAAGTGTGCATCTACAAGCTCCCAACATTTCATATGTCAATGTTTCACAACTTGCTATTGTAGAAACACAAACTGTGTTTTAAAGACTTCATAACTACTTATTTATATGTTAAGGATTTTTTGCTATCAATGATGATTTGTTGGTGGATTTGATGAAACCACAAGTGTTGCGGTGCATAATTTACAAATATGAACAAACATTTAGTGATGCTTTGGCTCAAAAATCTACATTTCATAAGGGTTTAATTTAATATAACATGGTAAATGGTATTACTCCTATGATTATTCATGTGCAAACTAAACATCCAAGGTTATTTGCACAAAGGAAATAATAATTCAGTGAGAAGGTGGAAGAACCTACTGCTCATGTTCGATAATTAGGGAATAAAAAAACAACTCCATCTGCTTATGTAATTATTTCATTTTTTGGTGCCACAAACCCTTAAAAAAAAACTGACAAATAACAACATTAGTTTCTATAGGATTTGGTCCTATATATTTGCAAAGGTTATAGGCCTTTGTCAATTTGCGAAAATGTTTGGCTTCGAAGGTTAGTTTTACACCAAAGCCCCCATGTATTATTTCCTTCTTGATTTTCTTTTGTGGAAGAAGTGTTGCTAGCCATGGTCAAGAAGACCATTGACCATTGAATTTTGCTAAATCTTGCATTAACAATAATGGTTTATGTTAGTTTTGATTTATGGATGTTTCGTGGTGGGTTCGATACTTTTGTTTTGGTTATCAATTTCTTGAATGACAATTGGGTGCCCATGACAATTATGGGGTTATTTGAGGTGAATGAAATAATTAGACAGTCAATGGTTGTACAACTGTAAGTTTTGTTGGACAAATTTGGTCTATTACAATGAGTTATTACATTCATAAAAGATGAATGTCGCAACTTAGCTTTGGGCTCGCGTCAAAGGTAAAAGGGTTGTAAGGGTGCGGGCCAAGAGAAAGCCCATGAGTCACATCACATACTCCAGGGAGTGTAGGAAAGTGTGAGGGAGTGAACCTTCACACTCTCAAAGCAACTCCCACTTTGGGAGATGGAGTCTCGGTGGACTTTCGAAATTTCAAAGAGCAATTTCAGGGATCAAAACTCAATGGATTGTGGATGTTTTTATATCATTAGAAAGCTCTTGGAACATAGATGTTTTAAATGGCTTGCATTGCTCATTTGGACATTTGAAACACAAGTTATGGCCAAAAGAAGGGTTGAGAGTCAAATTGGCAGTTTGACTTCCAACCATAAAAAGTCAGGAATCGACCTGATTTACTTGTTTGCAGATGACGTGTGACATACCGTTGGAAAGCTCTTGATGAGGGCTACAACTTTGCTTTAGATTGCATCTCGATCCGAAGTTTGCTTGCAAAGTTATGAGGCTCTAAAGTTGTGGGAGTCGTAACTTGGGCGATTTTAGGACTCCCACTTGGGAGTCCCGGGACAAAAAGCCATTTGGATGTGGGCCCCATGGAGAGGTGTAGAGTATACTATAAGGGGGAAGGTGGTGGCTTCCCCAAGTCCGGGTTGTGGTGAGTCTTGTGTGTCTGTGTTGCCCGTGGTTCGTCCTAGCACTAAAAGTGCTCCAACTACGCACTAACCACCTTGTGTGGGTTTTGTGCAGGCCCGTGTGAGTGAATGAAGCTTGTTAACTCTTCCTAGTCCCATCCCAGAGCTCCAGCACGTTTTTCTACCCCTCAAAGTGCTGTGAATTAGGGAGCGTGCCTCGACTCCTCCTTCTTCCATTGTTTTTTACTTGGACTCACATTTGAGTTTTTCAAGGAGTTGGGAGTGCGTCAATGAAAGCACAAATCTTTTTGTTACGACAATAGTTTTACATTCCATCATTAATTATGAGCCCTTAAAAATTCATAAGGTTTATGAGGGCACATGCTTTGGGCATGCGATGTCCAAGGCTTATCGGTACACAACAAATGATGAATTTTTTTATGTTGGGTTGAGAAATGTTAATGTGAAAGAAATTCAAAATGGTTTACAAAAAACCATTACAAGGATTAAAAAATCCGAGAAAGGAAGGCAAAAATGGGAGTAGGCTTGTTCTAAAAGTGGCATGTGACATCGAAAATTGAAAACCTTTGTGAAAACCAAATTCACCAACAAGGTCATCATGTTTGAAGAAACCCTTGAGTTTAAGAATGCCATAATTATTTGTTATGGTAGGCATGTGTTTGCTGCTCTACATCAAAGAGTACCTAAAGCCCAAGTGTGGGTTATTGTTGAAGTAATCACCTCTACTTTGAATCTTGTTGTATTTGCCTATGTGATGAATCAAAATAGGGGCCATTGGTTGTTGTTAGATGCCTTGACAAAAACCATTACCCTTACTATGGAACTGGAAATTCAACTATTGGAGCTTTCTGTTGGCTTGAAATATCTGATTTGTTTGAAACAGTGATCTGCCTTCTACACATGTATATGTGGCTAGAGGTAATAAAGGTAATCAAACCTGTTTTGGAGTTTTTAAGGTCTTTTGATGCAAGGCAAGCTCACAACATGATGGCTATCATGTTGGATCCTCGTTTCAAGGCATTGCACATAGTGGAAAACTTGGTGGGATGCGAGAATGCAATCCAATTGGCATCTGAATATGATGTCAAGGTGGTTATTCCTCTTTTGATGGTATGTTTTGGTCGGCTAAATCTTGTTGTTGGTATATTTGCTATTGCAGCAATTGATGTTGTACGACTAGAACTTGAAAAAAACATGTTTGGGGTTGGGGCATCAATTGAAAAATCTTCTCGAACATTAGTCACTAGGATATTATCTTTATTTAGGAGGCTTTCTATTCCTTCATCTACAACAAGGTTTAGTTGATCAAAGCATGAAGGCCAATTTCCAAATGTGGGTTTCCTTGCAAAACAAATTATTGGAATTTTATTTGTGAGTTCATAGATAGAAATCAAACGGGTTTTCAATCTTGCAGGGGTGTTGACAACTTTAAGGTGTTGTTGCTTGCAAATGGAGAATATGGACCGGATTATTCCTGCAATGAAGAATTGGCTTGACAACCCGCGTGCCAATTGTAAGCCAAATTTAGATTTCAAGCAGTATTTGAAAGCAAAAAAGTCTTTGACAATTTAATTGAAGAACATAAGTTTTTTAAAGAATTGGCGGTTGACGGTGATTAATTTTGTGGACTAGGCTGGGATTGTGTTTTGTGTGGGTGGGGCAAGGAGCTTGTGCTGCACTTGGGCAAAGTTCTTTAAAATTGTGTTTAGATTCCCCCCACAAGTTTTGATTTTGTTTGAATTTGTTCATGTTGCTTGTGTTCTGAAAAGCTAGGCTACTATTGTAACTCCTTTTTATTAAGTAATAGAATTGAAATTTTGATATGCATATCTTTAATGCATATCCACCATGTTTTGAAATTTGAAAACCGAAATATACATAACCAATAAAAGAATTTTTAAGAAAAATAGATGTGTAACCAGCTACTATAGTAAATTCAATTAATTTTTGGAATACATATCCTTCTTTGTAAAAGAAAATGAAAAAAATCTTTATAGCTATCCACAAAATAGGTAAAAAACTAGATTACCGAACAACACTGGTAGGAACATAGGTGGTTATCTTCCAACCTATCTTGATATGCTATTTTCCTATGAGACCTATTTTCTTACCTATAGGAAAACCCATAAGAAAATAAGAAAGTAGGTAAGTAGGTAGGAAAATAGCCACATTAGGTAGGTAGCAAGGTAGGAGGGTATGTATAGGTAGGTAGGAACATAGGTGGCTATTGTCCTACCTATATTGATATGCTATTTTCCTATGTGACCTATTTTCTTACCTATAAGAAAACCCATAAGAAAAAAGGATAACAGGTAGGTAGGTAGGAAAATAGCCACATTAGGTAGGTAGCAAGGTAGGAAGGTGTGGATAGGTAGGTAGGAACATAGGTGGCTATCTTCCTACCTATTTTGATATGCTATTTTCCTATGTGGCCTATTTTCTTACCTAGAGGAAAACCCATAATAAAATACGGAAATCGGAAAATAGGTAGGTAGGTAGGAAAATAGGTGGCTATTTTCCTACCTACCTATATATACCTTCTTACTTGTGAATTTTTGCACACAAATTGTGTTTTGAGTGTTTTGTTTGTTGTGTTGATTTGTGGGGCTTTTTCGTGCTGTGGCAAAGCTTGAAAGCCATGGCTGCACCCTGTGCTTCCTTGGTGGCATCACCCTGCGCGCTGGCGAACAAGGCACATTTGTTGCCGGGAAGAGTAGCAGTGGCATCCAGCAGGAGCAGCAACGGAGAGGTGGTGCGACGGTGCGCAGCGTGGCGATCTAGAAATTGTGCCGGTATGCTTAGCTCTGGTTTTGTGGGCAAGCGAGTGACAAGGTCCATCTGCTTTAAACCATCAGCTTGCAGTAAACGCTTTATTCATTCCACGGTAGCGAAAGATGCTCCTCTCGTGGTACGTTCTTTCTCTCTAGAGTGCCACTGAATGGTTTAGAGCTCGGTGACCCTTGCATACTTTTTTTTTGTTTTTGTTATGTTTTTTCGTTTTTAAAAAAAAATTGGTCTCGGATTCCCTTGTGCAGATTAGTGCGGTTGTGGTCGGTGGGATGGTGAAGAAAGGTGATTTTATAGAATACGATAGGAATTGGGGTTTAATACGGGGTGCACTAAGACCGTTTGTATTTGGCGTGTGGGCATGTTGAGCAGCAAAAGGTCACCGCACGAGAATTAGATGATATTCTTGCCGGGGAAAGGACTCAACCCGTGGTGGTCGACTTCTATGCGACCTGGTGTGGTCCTTGCATTCTACTAGCTCAAGAGCTCGAGATGGTGCGTCGGTGTTGATCCTAAACCCTAACCCTAACCCTAAATTTCCAACTCACAGCTGCTAAAATCTTAATCTATGAGGGTTGTGTCCCAGACCAGATATTCTTGCATCTAGGCCTCA